>JACCDV010448636.1_pt1 | contig 95688 bp, 84 predicted proteins | sample 7446131 | NCBI WGS metagenome assembly JACCDV01 (sample SAMN15323448, study PRJNA562643) | freshwater metagenome | isolation source: river surface water | place: USA:Blue River Watershed | collected 2017-08-17 | reverse complement strand
GTTGAAAGATCATTACCCAGCACCCCTTCATTGCCTAGGATTGGCTCAATATAATAAACCGGCAAATACTCATGATTAATATTATCCGTAGCCCCTTGAACCTTTGTTCCTTTTTGATAAATGCTAAAATTACTAAGCCCTTCTTCTTGAGCCCTTTTTTCATACTCAATCCGCTCTTGAGCCAAAACCCTCGGTACCCACTGCAGGGATTGAATACCCTTTTTAGCCATAATTAGGTTTCTAGCAAAAAATTCAAACTCAACACGCTCAACAGTTTTAGAACTATTGTAGAAACACGTCAAAAGATTGACGGCATCCGTCACATTTTCAATGTTCCGTTTTATCGCACCCACCCGATTCTGCGCATCAAGAATAAAGGATTGATTAAAATTCTTAGATTGCAAATCGCTCAATCGATTAAATACAAAAATAGAAAGGAAAACGCCGCAGAAACCAACTAAAAGCAAAGGCAGATATGTGATTTTAAAGAAATTACGCATTTGGGTATTCTAATCTCAAAATGTGTAATATACAATAATATATAATTTAAGGGACATGCACCTAATTCAACGAGTAAAACTCAATTAGAATTAGATACATGTCCCCATTAATTCAATTAATTAATGCCTGTCACCAATTAATTAATACATCCCACCCATACCACCACCCGGCATGCCGCCTGGCATAGCTGGAGCAGATTTTTCCTTTTCAGGGGCATCGGTGATTAAACATTCGGTGGTTAACAATAAACCAGCGATGGAGGCCGCATGCTGTAACGCGGTGCGGGTCACCTTAGCTGGGTCAATGATACCAGCCTTGAACATATCCACATACTGATTGCTGTTAAAATCAAAACCGGAAGCCGCATCTTTTTCGTTGATTAAACGCTCAACGATGACAGAGCCTTCTAAACCAGCATTAAACGCTAACTGACGCACAGGGGCTTCCAAGGCACGGCGCACAATCTCAGCACCAGTCTTTTCATCACCCTTGAAATCAGCATTTTCCAAGTCCTTGATGCAGCGCAATAAAGCCACACCACCGCCGGGAACAATACCTTCTTCGACGGCTGCACGAGTTGCATGCAAAGCATCTTCAACGCGCGCCTTCTTTTCCTTCATTTCGCTTTCGGTTGCCGCACCCACATTGATGATGGCCACCCCACCAGAAAGCTTAGCTAAGCGTTCTTGTAATTTTTCCTTATCATAGGAAGAATCCGTGCTGTCGATCTGATTTTTGATTTGAGCCACGCGTGCCTTGATGTCAGCAGCCTTGCCAGCACCTTGAACAACCGTGGTGTTATCCTTATCAATCTTAATCTTCTTGGCCCGACCTAAATCAGGAAGGTCAACATTTTCAAGCTTCAACCCTAAATCTTCGGTAATCGCCTTACCACCGGTCAAGATAGCCAAATCCTTTAGCATTTCTTTACGGCGATCGCCATAGCCTGGGGCTTTGACAGCGACGCAATGAAGCGTACCACGCATCTTGTTAACAACCAAGGTGGCTAATGCTTCACCTTCAACTTCTTCGCAGATAATCACGAGCGGACGACCACCCTTGGCTACTTTTTCCAAGACAGGGAGAATATCCTTGATCGAGGAAATCTTCTTTTCGTAAAGCAGGATAAAAGGATCTTCTAATTCGCAGATCATTTTTTCCATATCGGTTGAAACATATGGAGATAAATAACCTTGATCGAATTGCATCCCTTCGACAATCTTTAATTCAGTATTAACTGTCTTTGATTCTTCGACGGTGATAACGCCATCCTTACCTACCGCTTCGAAGGCTTCGGCAATCTTCTTACCGATGATAGGATCATTATTAGCGGCGATGGAGGCAACTTGCTCAACTTCCTTGGAATTCTTTAAATCAACCTTCTTGGCGATCTTTTCGATACGGGCAACGATGCGTTCAACAGCCACATCAATACCGCGCTTCAAGGCCATTGGGTTAGCCCCTGCAGTAACATTCTTTAAACCTTCACGGTAAACAGCTTCAGCCAACACTGTTGCAGTGGTTGTACCATCACCGGCAATGTCGGAAGTCTTTTCAGCAACTTCCTTGACCATCTGGGCGCCCATGTTTTCGAAAGGATCTTCTAATTCAATTTCCTTAGCGACTGACACACCATCTTTTGTAACGGTGGGGCTTCCAAATTTCTTGTCGATAACGACGTTACGGCCCTTAGGACCTAGGGTAACCTTGACCGCGCGGGCTAAGGCTTCAACACCCTTTAACACCTTGCGGCGTGCTTCATCATCAAATAATAATTGCTTTGCTCCCATATATCCTCCGTTGTTTAAATGTCATTCCCGCGAAAGCGGGAATCTAATTTACTTTACGATCGCTAGAATATCTTCTTCCTTCATGATCAATAATTCTTCACCATCGTTGGTGGTGATTTCAGTGCCGCTGTATTTGCCATACAAGACACGGTCGCCAACCTTAACTTCTAAAGCAACAATCTGACCATTATCTGTCAAACGCCCCTTGCCTACGGCAATAACTTTAGCCTCTTGAGGCTTTTCCTTAGCTGTTTCCGGCAAAAGAATGCCGCCCTTGGTGACCTCCTTGGCCTCCAAGACCTTGACCACAATGCGGTCGCCTAATGGTTGAATCGCCATAACTGCTCCTCCTGTTTATAGGGTTAATACGTAAAATCCGATTTAGCACTGCGCTGTTTGGAGTGCTAATATAACCAAGGAGGATTAATTTGTCAAGAGGAAATTTAGCAGAAGATTTGTGGGAGTGCTAAAAAGAAAAAGCCGCTGGAATTAATCCAACGGCTTTTAATAATTCTATTTATCGACGGAGAACTAGACCGAAGCCAACATATTAGCCTCTAAATCTTCCTTGTTAAGGCCAATAAATGGCATTAAGTTAGGAATAGGGGTCACATTGATAATAACCGGCACAATCCCCGTAAAATCGCCCTTTTTGAATTGCTCGATGGCTGCAGGGTCAAATTGAATATCCACCACCCCGTCACCCTCGGATTGTAGATTTAAGTTCTTGGCGTTTAAGTCGATACCGCCAGGGGTAACCATTTTAGCTGTAGCCATAGCCTCAGAAGCAGAAGAACCCTCAGTATGCGCGCCCTTCTCTTGACTCATCCCATACGCCAACACCACCATAAAAGCCATTTTAGAAAACATTTTATGTAGGCCTTTTTCTAACTCAATTCTCTCCCAATTCTTCTGTTGCAATAAGAATCTTTTTTCATCCCAATCTTCCTCATTATAAACAACCGAAAGCGATATCCTATTCTCAACCGCATCAAGCTTGGATTGAATACTCTCCACATCATCCATCTTCTTCTTCATAAAATCAAGAATCCTATTAGGAAGCATAAATAAACTCTTTAAATTCTCTGTCTGCTCTACAGCTGGATTCTTTAAAGCAAGAATAAATTGATCAAAAAACATATTTGTTAAATGCTCTGGCAACAATCTTTCCTTAGCCAATGATCGATACATCTTTCTAGCAATCTCTTCAAAATCATCGTTAGAGCCATTAACATTACGACTTAAATAGTAAAACTTTAAATATGCAAAAACATCGTCTAAAGAAAAATCTTTGCTTAAAAAACTATTAACAATACTATCAATCTGTTGATTGATATCCGCATCTTTTAACCCAATTAGACGCTGTTCAATTTTAATTCTATGTTTTTCGAAACCCTGCAAAACCTGATCTCTAAGAGAAATTTTGCTATTAATAGGATCCGGGCCCCAACTCAACGGCTCAAAACCTTCCGCTTGTTTTAACAATCCACTGATAACCAAACTAACCCTATCCCACTGATTATAAAAAACAACAAAATTCCCCGTTCCCGTAGAAACATTTACATCCCTGTACCAATGCTTTAAATCCCAAAGATTATCAACCTCAGCAACCAAACGATGCAACCATAAAAAAGATTCCGGATTTTTATAATCATGAATTAACGCTTCTTCTCCAGGATTATATCCAGATTGCATAGGAATAAGCCCTTCATCTAATAAGAAGTCATGTCCCCTTATAAGAAATGCTGTCCTTACTCCAGATAATTTACTTATATCCCCAGCTGGAATTTCTGGAGATATAACACCTGTGGCAGTTCTATGACCAATACCACGGTATTTAATCGACATTGGCAATCCCCCCTCACCCCTCAACGCCTTTCTAATATCTGCTAATGCATATCCAATATAAAACCTATTATATGATATGTTTTTATCAAGACCATCCCTAATATCTGGTTCTTGAACATTTAAACCTTCTAATAAAAAACCATTATCTGAAGCCGGATCCAATGTAACAGCAAGCCCACCTTTTTCTCCAGTCGTATTCTTTACAACCTCTGCAACAAAATTAACTCCCTTTTCTTCTCTTAATTTTAAAAAAGCAGTTAAAAAATCAACATCCATCGCCCCCTTAGGATGCAGCAATATACCATCATTTATTCGACGAGCTAAACCATATTTCGCTCCTAATGTTTCTAAATAATCATAAACAGGCATTTGGGTATTATGAGAGAATCCACTATCATCTAATGTATAACCATGAACCCAATCTAATTCTTGAACTGCAGCTCCATGATTCCAACTTTCTCTCTTATTAACTTGACCAGTAGTAACATGCCCCCCTTGCGTTTTATCCCAAACTTCATCAAAAACATCTCCGTACCCACCATTAACTATAACAACCCGCCTGGGATCAAACCCAAAAAATTGATTAGTTAACAAATCCCTATGAACATCCTCTTGGATATCGTCATTTATATGAATTAAAATTGTTATATTTCTCCTAATAAGTTCTTTTTCATCTTCCGTAACAGGCAATAAATCTATTCCTTGAGATATTGCAAATAAATTCCTAACACCTGATGAAGCTTCTTCCGCCCATTCAGGAATGTCTATCGCATTAAGCTCACTCAATAATTTCTGCGTAGCTGCAGGCAATCGATTTAATTCTCCTGTATTAAATGAAGCTTTTATTTGTTTAATTATTTTCCATACATTTACATTCCATATGCGATACTCCCCCTCCCCTAAACCACTAATACCTAACTGCTCTAATCCCTTTTTCATTCTATCTGCCATACCTCCAGCTATGACTTCAAAGAAATACTCCCCTTCTTTGAGCCCTTTAATCACCTTATCTTTTTCTTTTTTATCTAAAAGATCTTCCATTTTGAATTTCTTTGCTGGAAAAAACCTTCCATTAGGAGCTTTTGCTAATAAAGCCCTCGTTGATTTTGCATTAACCTTATTAATCAACGCAACAATCTTCTTATTTAAATCACCTACTCGAGAAATATCAGCAACATCTAACTCCGACAACAACTCAAACAACTCCCCTCTTTCTTCAATTGTAAACATTTTTTCAATCCGTTTTCCAACCTCTGGAGCCGCCCACCTCTCCCTTAAGCTCAACATAGCCGCAGATGTTGGCGTTTTAAAACTTGTATGCGCATTAAACATCGCTGGAGATTTTCTCATGGCTGCAGCAAATTCAGCCCCTGTTGCCTTGGCTATCATGGCTGAATTTATCACCTTCACCCCACCAGAGAAATATTTGCGGGGAACTGACGACTCTTCCTTAATATAGTTAAATACACCCTTACGATAGGCGGCTAAATATTGCTGATAAATTTTTTCCTTTACCGTCTTATCAGCTGCGTCAACTCCATCAATCTTATTGGTGTTGGCATACACCTGGTTTAAGAAAGATTGCTTCAAACGGCTTTTAAACCACACGGCTAAAATCATGGAATTATAAATTTGGCGCAAATTAGCAAAATTCTTGCCGGTATTGACTTCTTTTTCTAACTCAGGGAGGATAATCTCGCGGGTGATCTGAGAGGCAATAGAATTCTCTTTGCCTGGATCCCCGACTAAAACATTCGGGCCTGCCTGCCGGTCAGGCAGGGATGACAGTGCTTTTTCCTTCGCTAAATAATCTTCTTCCAACATCACCTTCAAATGGCTGGACACCACAAAGACGGTTTGTCCATGTTCAAAAACCTTGGCCTGGTCAGCGACAATCCAAACCTTATTAAAAGTATTAACCGGCACCTCGCTGGTGCCATACATCGCTTGAGCTTGCTTGTAGACCTTATCCCAAAAACTTTTGCCTAATTCCTTTTCCGGATAAATCAATGAAGCTGTAATTTGCTTTAAAAGATAATCCTGCGCCAACATGTCACGGCCTAATTCCGTATTCCCTAAGGCAGATGGAACCATCCGGTCTTTTTCATAAGGCGAAAGATTAACCCATAAATCTTCATCAGGGATAGCTAAGGCGGCTAAGAAATATTTGATTTGACGCTCTGCCTCTGCCTTAATGACATCAACAGATTCCTTATCCTGACCTTGAGAGACAATAAAATCAAACATCATGGGATTTTTAGGGTCTACTTTAAGGCCCTTAAGCAGAACTGGCTGATGCGGTTGACTTAAAGCAACCATCGTTCCCGGCTGAGGAAGACCCAAAACTGCCGTTGCCTGAGCATGGGCATAACCTGCAGGCATCAAGGTTGTCGTTAAAAAAATACCAACCAAAAACGAAGCTATCGTCTTTCTAAAATTCATAAAAACCTTTCATTAATTAAATTAAGCAGCAGATCAATGGATATAAAAAGATAACACAGCTAAAACAAAAAAGCAAACTCGCAACATATTGAAAATAAACACTTTACAAACAACTTAAGAAATAAATCCCTTTAAAGACCAAATCTTCATCAATAATGCGGATTTTGGGGGCTACGAATTTTTTCATTAACTGAGTATGGCCGCCGGTCATAACCACCTTGATTTTTTCCTTGCCTGGATTCCCGACAGAAGATTTCGGGAATGACAGTTGCTTACTAATCATCTCAATAACCCCTTGGCACAAAGCTCCATACCCATAAAAAAGGCCACTTAAGATACTTTCTTGAGTCGTTTTGCCAATAATTGATTTAGGGGCTTTAATGTCAATTTCCGGCAACAAGGCTGTCTTGGTAAATAACGATTCTGCAGATAAACGCAAACCCGGAACTATAATCCCACCTAAATATTCCCCCTTAGAAGAAACCACATCAAAGGTAATGGCCGTACCTAAATCAATCACAATTAGCGGCTCGCCATACAAACGCATGGCGGCATAGGCCCCCACCAGCCTGTCCTGCCCCACCTGCTTAGGGTTCTTATACTTATTAGGCATCGGCACCAAAATATCCCGGCCAATCACCCGCACCATTAACCCAGCCGCTTCCTTAATATAACGCTCTACCAAAACGGTCGCACTAGGCACTACAGAACAAATTACCACCGCCTTGGGCTTCGCCTTTAAGCTTAATTTCTTAATTGCTTTTAGCAACACCGGCTTTAACACCCGCGGATTATCCGATGTATCGATTCGCTCAACAGCGATAATCTTCAAGCCCTTAACCAAAGCTAATCCAATGGTGGTATTTCCTATATCTATAGTAATCATCATTTAGCACCTTCTTTTAAATCTTTTATTTTATCACGAATCTTGGCGGCTTTTTCAAATTCCAGGTTGCGCGCAGCTAATTCCATTTGCGCTTCTAACTGCGCCACGTAATTACCAAAGGCATATTCTTCTTCATTAACACCGACGATTTCCCTAACCAACTCTTCCGCCTGGGCAAACTCCTCAATCCCTTGATGAATAGCCCGTTTAATCGTCGTTGGGGTAATGCCATGCTTGGCATTATAATCTAATTGAATTTTACGCCGGCGTTCACATTCATTAATAGTGGCCGTCATCGCGGCTGAATGCGTGTCCGCATACATAATAACAATACCATTAATATTACGCGCCGCTCGTCCTGCCGTTTGAATTAAGGATGTTTCCGAACGTAAAAACCCTTGTTTGTCAGCGTCAAATATAGCAACTAAAGATACTTCCGGCAAGTCTAAGCCTTCCCGCAGCAAATTAACACCAACCAAACAATCAAATTTTTTCAAACGCAAATCCTGCAGGATTTTAGTACGGTCAATCGTCTCAATATCTGAATGCAGGTATTTTACCTTTAAACCAGCACCTTCTAAGAATGCAGCTAAGTCTTCTGACATCCGCTTAGTTAAGGTGGTCACCAAGACCCGCTCATTGTTAGCCGCCCGCGCCTTAGCTTCTTTAATCAAATCATCCACCTGCCCCCCGGTTGGCCTAACCTCAATCGGCGGATCTACAATCCCGGTCGGACGTATGATTTGCTCGACAACCCTATTAGCGGCATCCTTGCGCTCATATTTCCCAGGTGTCGCCGATACATAGATACGCTGCTTTAACATCCCTTCTAATTCATCAAATTTAAGAGGCCGATTATCCAAACACGACGGCAATCTAAAGCCATGATTAACCAACATCTGCTTGCGCGAACGATCCCCCTCGTACATACCCCCTAATTGCGATACCGTCACATGACTTTCATCAATTACAGTAATAAAATCTTCAGGAAAATAATCCATTAAACAAAAAGGCTTAGACCCCGCCGGACGGCCTGAGAGCACCCGTGAATAATTCTCCACCCCCTTGCAGGTACCAATCGAACGCATCATCTCCATATCATAGCGCGTACGTGAACGCAGGCGCTGAGCTTCCAATAACTTCCCCTGCGATTCAAGCTCACTTAAACGACCAACTAATTCTGCCTCAATATCAATTAAAGCCTGCTCTAAACGCGGCGGAGAAATCAGGAAATGCTTGGCCGGATAAATGGCTGTACGCTCCAGCTCAGCTATCGTACGCCCCGACACCGGATCAATTTGCCGGATTTTCTCAATCTCATCATCATAAAATTCGATACGCAACGCATCCTGACGATAAGCAGGAAAAACTTCCACAATATCTCCCCGCACCCTTATCTTGCCGCGCGTAAACTCGTAATCATTACGCTCATATTGAATATTAATTAACTGCTTTAACACCTCATCACGCTCAATTTTCTGACCACGCGCCAACTGCACCATAAAATTTTGGTATTCATCCGGAGACCCCAAATTATAAATACACGACACCGAAGCCACAATAATCACATCCCGTCGGGACATTAAGGACGTAGTGGCTGCCAGACGCAGGCGATCAAGGCGGTCATTAATAGAGGAGTCTTTTTCAATATACACGTCGGTCTGAGGAATATAGGCTTCAGGCTGATAATAATCGTAATAGGAAACAAAATACTCAACCGCATTATGCGGAAAGAACTCTTTTAACTCACTATACAGCTGGGCGGCTAAGGTCTTATTATGGGAAATTACCAAGGCGGGACGGTTAAGACGCTCAATGACATTAGCTATCGTAAAGGTCTTACCGCTTCCTGTCACCCCTAGCAAAACCTGCGCCGGGGCACCATCACTTAAACCACGCGCCAAGAAATCAATCGCATTCCGCTGTTCATCAACCGGCTTAAAAGGGCTTTTTAATTCAAAATGATTCATACCTATTGATTGACCTTAGCCTCAATGCGATCCAATAATCGCCCAACATAAAGATCATGACGAGCACCTTTAAATTGTTTAAATAATACCGTCGTCACCCTGCCATAACGAATTTCCACCTCAACACTATCCGATAATTGACGCAAATAAACATTTAAATGAACATAACTTGAATACAACACCCTGGAATATTGCTTCACATCAGTCAAAACCAGGCTGCCGCGTGCCCCGGCTTGCTGATCACGCATATCCCTTTCATAAACATCAGGGCTGGTTTCTTTCTCAATCTTGAATTTCTCCTGCGCCAAGACCGCCTTTACAGCCATATCAACCTCTTCAAAACTACCATAAACCCGACGCAAGTACGGATGATCGGCATTAATATAATTTGGAATCTGAACCGTTGAACAACCACCCAAAAAGACTAGCAACAATAAGAGAAATACCTTCATGATAATAACCTCCGTTTAAAAAATCTGAACATCAAATACCTCATGCCTATTTGCAAATGAACCATATTGCCTATGCAATGCTGCTGCCGTTGATAAATATTCCCGCGCAAGATCATTACGCCCCCCCGCCTGCAAACAAAGCCCCATATATAAGAATGCATCAGCATTCTGGCCGTTAAGCTCAATTGATTTCTCGAGCAATACTGCCGCCTTATCAAAGACTTTCAAATGAAATGCCGCAAGCCCAGCATAAAAATAATAAATATCCTGCCCCTGCTCCTTCGCGCTGGCATTTTTTACCGAAAATTGCAACAACTGGGCATATTTCTCCGCTTTAAATAAGGTTGCCATAATGCCGATATAGGCTTTTTCATAACCACTCTTTACGCTTTTTTCAACATCGTAACCTTGAGTTGCCGCTTTATCACTGGCAATCACATCAGAATAAACCTTTGACTGCGAAATAATTAACATGGTCTTAACCATATCTTGCTCTGTCGCTGTTCGAAAATAAGAATACGCCCTTGGATAATCTTTACGGTTATACGCAATAACACCTAAATTATAATAAGACCAAAAATAAACCGGATTAAGCTCCAAGGAACGCTGATAGGCTTGCACCGCCCGATCAACACGCCCATAACGGTAATAACAAAAACCCAGCATGGAGTTCGCCTCCGGAGACTGATAGGGGAAGAAATACGCCACCTTTTGGTGATAGTAAATACATTCCTTCAGGCCATCCTTATTAAAATCCCCTTGAGGCTCAACATAAAGCTCAAAATAATTAATAGGCGGTGTTAATCGGCTAATTGTTTGGGAGACGGCATTACGCATAATAGACGGCGTATGCCATAAAAAAACCAAGAACAACACAAAGGCTCCGTAGACAATATAAACACGCGCTAATTTGTCTTTTAAATTTTTCATTTCAATTGACGAACCCAATAAAAAAGCACAAAAACAAAAATTAGATAGAACGCTATTAATAGCGCCCCATGCATCGCATATAAAAACACATCTCCAAACCTAAACTCAACCACCGCATGCCCCTGAGGCACCCACACCCCCTTAAATGCACCATTAACTTGATGAAGCTGTTCCTGCTTACCGTTAACATAAACCCTCCATCGAGCATCATAACTATCGTTATAAACCAAAAACTTTGTTGAAGGTAAATTTGTAGCCAAACGCAGGTAATTTGAATTAAACTTTTCAACCCGCAACAAGGGAGAATTGCCCTCAATAAACACAGGATTCTTTCCTGATGAAGGATTAACACCATCCATCTGCGGCAACGCATCGGTCAAAATTAATTTATACTTTAAATACATGGATAATGCATAATTATCTGCCTTTAAATATAGATCATGATACGCCTTAGACGCATAGTAAAGACCCCCCTTAGCAGACGAATAATCCTTAATATCCGTTGAGATGTTTTTATCAACAAATTTAAATGTTCCCCCTATCGCATAATATTTATAATCACCGTTTAAAGGAATGCCCTTAGATGACAAGTGGTAATACACTTCAAGCGGCTGAATAACAACAATTAATGTTATGGCAGCCAACCACAGCTTCTGCTTAGAACACCAACCTAATAACACAGCTGTAAAGAATAACCCGCTTAAACCAATCATGAGATAGGTAGAAATAACCGCATCAGCTCTCCACCAAACAAAAAATAGAGCCACCCCATGAACCGCAAGCGTATAAATCAATACAAAACGGCTATGCTTAATCGTATCCCGTTTCTCATCAAGGAATAGCTTCAGGCTTTCTAACGCTAATAACACAAAAAGCGGAATCAAGACAAACCAAAGGAAGAAGTGCAGGTTGCGGAAATATTTCATAAAAAACAAATACTTATAAAGAAAAGCATGAAATGGAAACTGCGGAATAATAATACACAACAAAATAATAGCGCATGAGAAAATAAAAATAAAACGCCGATTAATCCTGCCCCTCATCCCCAACAATAACAAAATAACTGCAAAAAAAGGCACATAAATAATGGCAAACTTATACCGCTGTAAATCAGAAAAATAGGAAGAGTAGAGAATATCTTCCAGCGTCCCCCACTTTAACGTATTTTGCGCAACCGTTAACACATGCGCACCTATGGCTTGCCCATGACGGCCAGGCAAAGCAATTGAACCTTCAGATGATTGGTTATAAAAAATAGCTAGCGGCATCATCGACGCAATAACAAGCACCGCACAGGCGAGAACAAGCTTCCAATCTTTCTTAATAAATCTAAAATAACCACCTAAAATATCACCTAGCCGATGAGGAAAAATAAATACAAAACAAAGCATAAAAATCATTAAAAATATAAGAAAATAAAAAGGTATATAGGTAGTCAATAACACCAATACAGCCAAAACCATCCCTAAGAAAAACCCCCTGGATGGCGACTGAGTAAATGCCACCAGAAAATAAAAAAACCAAATAATAGGAATAGTCACCAACATCATATAGGAATCAAAAAGACGCGTTCCTAGTGCAGAAAATAACAACAGCAAAAACCCTGTAAAAGCCACCAATCGATCTTTATAGACACGAAGCACAAGCAAATAAAAAGCAACCATCCCCAGCAAATAATATGTCGCTAGAAAACTTAAATATGCGTGCGTATGGCTTACACCTAAAGATCTTAGAAAGACGATTAACAAATAAAATGGATTATATGCGCCAATCCGTTGAAGGAAGAAATCATTTGGCGCCCCATAATACCAATCAGGATCCCATAATGGAAAAACACCCACCGCCAGATTATTAATAAAGAATTTAGTACGGTCATAGTAGGCAAGAGCATCTTCAACCATACTCAAGCGCGCAGACAAAAACCCCCAGAAGGCAAAGACCCAAATACCAAAGGCTATAGCCATCCAGGGGGCAATATGATCAAAAGAAAAAAACTTGCGCATTATCAGCAAATCTTTCCATGCTTATATGGGCGCGCTTTATTCTTTTCGCATTTCTTCTCAATTTCCGCTTGGATATCAATCCCTAAGCCGCCGCATAAATCAAATAAACGGATAAAGGTATCCGCCAATTCTTCACGGAAATTATCCTTATCCTGGTGACGATAACCCTCCATCGCCTCAGCCAATTCAGTAACCACCAGCATTAACGCCTCACCTACATTACGGTCTTTTTCCCAAAAACCTTTTTCACGTGCTATCCCATGACAAAGCTCACACCATTGTTGTAATGATAAATCTTTACTCATACCCACCCCCCTATTTACTGATGACAAACAAATATACAGGCCTCGCAAGCCCGTATGGTTTCTATTAAAACTTTTTTAAGAATTCCATCATATCTTCAGCTAATGGTGCTTGCGCTGCCGTTAATTTTCCCGTTGCCGGATTAGGCCATTGCAAACGCCAAGCATGCAACGCTATCCGCTTAAATCTCAACGCAAAATCTTTACGGAAAGCATAAACATCCTCACCAACCAAGGGATGCCCTATTTGGGCTAAATGAATGCGGATCTGATTAGTCCTACCCGTTACCGGCATGACATTAACAACCGTAAAATCCTTATAATACTTCTCAACTTCATAATGGGTTAGGGCTGATTGTGCCGGCGCCTTAGCTGAAAACTTCTGAGCAAATTTATCCTTTATCGCCAATGTAATCTTACCACTAGCCGGCTCTAGCCGCCCCTGCACAAACGCAATATAATTTTTAATCACCTTGCGTTCCTTGAAAGACTGCATCAAGGCCTGCTGATGCGATTTTCCCTTAGCAAATAAAATAATCCCCGACGTATCCCGATCAAGCCGATGTGCTGGATGCAGATGGAACCCATCAGGGAATTGCTGATTGACTAAGTTAAACAGCGTCCGCTGTTCATTTTTATCGGTAGGGATAACCAAAAGCCCGGGCGGTTTATTAAAAGCAATACACGCATCATCCTCATATATTACAGGAATGACTGTATTAGTCTTTTGAAGGCTGTTGGGTTGTGCCATCAATATGCTCGTGCAGCAAATCCGTTAAGTAGTTAATTTTTCGAATGAGGATAATGGGAAATACCACCATCCACACCTGGAATGCAACGGCTAATAATGCTTGAATTGGCGTAACTGATAAATTAATTGTGTTTTCCATCGACCGATAACCCCATCACACTTTCAACAAACTCAGTAATAACCTGGCTGTCCTTAGGATTAATATCGCTAAAGAAAATAGCTGTATCAAAATATTCACCATCAGGCATTTCCTGAGCTCGCACCACTACCGCCTGACAGGTAATCTTCTTAGTAACGATCTTATTGTTTTTGCGTAACGGCAACAACAAATGAATCTTCAAACGGGTCATGGGCTCCAGGTGCTTATTCACCCGGCAAAACGCACCTGAACAGCTAAGATTTTTTGTCTCCGTCACGATATCCAGATCATTACTGGAAATCTTGACTGGGATATTATGCTCTAAGCGCGGATGCTTGCGCCTTTCTGCACCTGAGGAGCTATGTTGCGTCACGTTTACTCCTTAGGAGCTTCGGCTTCTGCTTTTGCTTTAGCTTTTGCTTCTTGAGCGGTTGCAAACGCTTTTTTGAAACAATTGTTGTTGCAGTAATAGCCACCATTGCGGTAAAAACGGCGGGCTTTCTTTAACGGTTTTTTGCAGGCTGGACAGTTTTTAATCTCTTCCACTACTGCGGCTTTTGTTGCTTCAGCCATGACTTCATACTCCTTGTTTAATTCTACTTGTTCTAAATTGGTTCAAACCGACGAGAATTTATATATTTCCCAATCGTTTCTACCGGTTGAGCTTCCCTAATGAATTCAACACCAACTTCAAAAGATTCCCCAGAGCTAAGTTCTTTTATCCATACCACCTTGCCCTTAACCACCACATCACGCGCAGGATGATCTAAATGAATCTGCATCTCAAGCACTGTTCCCAAGGGCACAAATTCATGCACGGTGAGCTTAATGCCCCCTAAACTGATATTGCGGGCTAAAGAACCAGATGTCCCAGCCATTGGCTGTTGATATCCCACCGGCTCTTGAAATTGAAACCTCGGGTATTGACGTTGGTTATTCATCGGGGGATAGTATAGCAATAATCGAGGAGATATACAAATAAAAAAGAAAAAGGAAGGGCGGCCGCGGCTGACCTATTGGCCAACCTGGCCGCCCTGTGTGGATGCCACCCCGCCCCATTTCGGGGTGGCGAGGAAGATTACTTGAGCACCTTATCCAAATAACGGGTCGCGTGCTCACGGCCGCCAAGACCAAAGGATAAGCCTAAGGCCAAGGCTAAACCGCCGATCATCAACATCAACGGCGTACCGGTAAATAAGTACCCAAGGCCGATCTTATCCACGAAGGTGGATACAGCCATCAGTACTACCGCCCACTTAGTAAAGGTGGACAGCATTTCCGGTTTAGGCATATGCGTATTCGCCGCTACGACGCGGACGAACACGGATACGATATGAGCCAAGAACAACCCTACCATTAATGTAATGACACCAGCCATTACACTAGGTACGTAGGCCATAATCGGATCAGTCATAGGCCCAATCACCGTCACCCCCGCATAGCTCAAGGCTATAATCAGGGTTGTAATAGTGATACCCCATGTGATCACCGCACCGATCAAATCACTGACCGTGCGCTTGATACCACCGGTTTCAAGCACATGGCTTAAACCAATGGTGTGGCTGATTTTGTCCACATGGATGCTCTTTAAGATAGAGGCAATTAACTTGCCAACCTCGCGAGCAACCAGGGTACCAACCACTAAGGCAGCCAACACCCCTAATACAGTAGGGATATAGCTGGAGATGATACCAAACACTGACTTTAATGGGTCCACGATGAATGTAATGTAATTCATATGGAACTCCTTTCCGACACCCTTGTATGAATAATGTTATTTGGTGTCTAAGTGACCTGTTGGCCACCTACAACAAGAGTACCACCTAGGGGACACGGCGCAAGAGCTCGGGAGGGTTTTTGGGAAAGCGGTTTCACCGTCGCTGATGTGGAATAAAATGCCGAAATAGCTAAACAAATCTTGACAAAAATGCCCCCTGGGCCATCACAGGCACAGGGGGCTTTAAATGCAGTACTATAAGTATATTTATTACTTGGCAGCTTCTGGCGCAGCGGCTTCTTGCTTGTCTGCTTCAATATCTACCGTTACCTTCACCTCATCACCTACCGCCACACCCCCTTGATCCAAGGTCTTGTTCCAGCTGACCCCGTAATCTTGACGGTTTAAGGTAAATTGAGCGCTAATACCAATCTTGGTCTTACCCATCCCTGTCACCGGACCAGAAATGCTTGCAGGAACAGTTACTTCCTTTGTCACACCCTTAATGGTCAAATCACCAACAATCGCATCTGCTGTAATACTCTTACTAACAAAGGTAATGGTTGGAAATTGCGCTACATCAAAAAAGTCAGCCCCTTGCAAATGGCCATCACGGCCTGTATTGCGGGTATTGATGCTGGATGCTTGGATGGTGATATCAATCTTGGAATTAGCCAAATCATTGGCGTCATACGCAATTGCCCCATCATATTGATCAAATTGACCCGTGGTATTAGAAACCATCATATGTTTGACGGAAAAACCAATGCTGGAATGCACGGCATCAACCTTATAGGCATCAGCTGCAAAAACCTTAGGCGCGAAACTTACTGCAACAACCATAACCAACGACGCTAATAATCTAAACATATTACCCTCCCGTATTTAAATGGACAGCCCTTATGGCCACCCTATTGTTTAATACCAACACCTTTTTTCAATAACCATAAATTAACGGCAACTAAAACAACTGTCGTAAAAACTAAAATACTCGCACAAATACCGGGATTCACATCGGAAAAACCAAAGAACCCGTAACGGAAACCATTAACCATATAAACCAATGGATTAAACCAGGAAATGCTTTGCCAAATCGGCGGCAAACTATGGATGGAGTAAAACACCCCGCCCAGGTAAATCAAGGGCGTCAGGATAAAATTCTGAAAGAAGGCCACCTCATCGAAATTACGCGCGAAGATGCCATTAATCAAGGCTGCCAATGAAAACATCGTCGTAGTTACGACCATGAAAAATATAATCGCCCACCAATGAGCCACTTGCGGGTGCGCGAAAAATAAAGACACCAGGAAAACCAAGAAGCCAACCGCTAACCCACGGATAACACCGCCTAGCACATAGCCACTGATAATCACCCAATTAGGTGTCGGCGATACCAAGACCTCCTCGATATTACGCTGGAATTTTGCCCCAAAGAAAGAAGACACCACATTGCCATAGGACGCATTAATCACCGCCATCATGACTAGGCCGGGCACCAGGAATGCCATATAGGACACCCCATTAATCGCCGCTACCTGCACCCCGATAAATTGACCAAAGATGAGGAAATACAAGGTCTGTGTAATCAGCGGCGGCAGTAGGGTCTGCGACCAAATGCGCAGGATGCGCGTTACTTCCTTGCGCACAATAGTTTTTAAGGCAATATAGTCGGTGAGCTTTATCATTTCTTAATAATATCCAGGAAGACTTTCTCCAATTTATGTTCCTTAGTCAAACGAGCCACCTCATCAACCAAGACAATCTGCCCTTCTTTAATAATGGCGCAGTTGCGACACATTTGCTCGACTTCTTCTAAATAGTGCGTCGTTAGAATAATGGTCGTTCCCGCCTTATTAATCTCACGTAAATAATCCCACATGCCAATGCGCAATTCCACATCCACCCCGGCGGTGGGTTCATCGAGGATTAACATCTTAGGTCTATGGATTAACCCGCGGGCAATCATTAAACGACGCTTCATCCCGCCGGACAAGGTGCGCGCCATGGTCTTGCGCTTTTCCCACAAATCAACACGCCTTAAAATATCTTCCGCGTCTTTTAGCGCATCTTTATAATCAATACCAAAATACCCTGCTTGATTAACGACGATATCTAAGACATTCTCAAACATATGAAAATTAAATTCCTGCGGCACCACCCCAATACAGCGCTTGGCATTTTCAAAATCCTGATCAATATCATGCCCAAAAACCTTAACCGTACCACTGGTCTTATTGACAAGCCCCGTCGTAATACCAATCAAGGTCGTCTTCCCCGCCCCATTAGCCCCCAACAAGGCAAAAAAATCCCCCTGCGCCACATTAAGGGAAACCCCTTTAAGCGCCTTGGTGCCAGTCTTATACGTCTTAACTAAATTATTAATTTCTAAAGCGAACATATTATCTTTTTATAATAATCACTTCTTCTAATTGTGACAAATTAACGTCTGGATCAACTAAACACTCAACCGTTCGCGTATTAGTTGCTGCCTGCACATCCACCACCGTACCAATTAACACCCCCTCAGGAAAAGCTGAACTCATCTTAGAGGTAACAATTTTATCTCCCACCTTCACATCAGCTTCCTCAGTCAAATACTGCAACCGGCAAACACCCTGTAAGGTTCCTGTCAATAAACCGCTCTCACGGGTGCGCTGCACCAAGGCTGCAACAGCAAAATTTGGATCCGCCACTAAAATAACCTTAGCCGTGGTACTGCCAACCTCAATCACCCGACCAACCGCACCCAAGGAACTTACTACCGGCCAGCCCACCTTTAACCCATCCTTAGCCCCACGATTAATAATCAGCGATGCATTCCAATTCGATGGGTCTCGCCCCACCACATCAGCAACCATTGACGTATAATGCTGGCCTCGACGAAAATTAGCTATCTTTTCATAACGCTCACCCTCTTGAATTGATTCCTGCAAATACACTAATTTAGCACGAAGAACATCCGCCTGTTTCTTGTAACGCCTATACTCATCATAGGTTTCACGAAAATAAAATAATTTCTTAAATTCAATAACAGGCCCCTGTAGAAAACCAACAGGCTTAGAGGCCTCATCAATCATACCTACAGCCTTTAAATCTTTGGGACGAAGAAATAAATTTAGGAAAACAACGATGAGAATACTTAAATAGATTGTTTGTTTGAGGTATTTACGCAGCACACTAGAAGTCTAATTTCGCCTGGGCTGTAAAGCGCCGGCGCATGACAGGAGACATATTCAAGGTTTCCCCAGTGCCATTAACAACCGCTGTTAATGGATCATCAGCCACATGCACTGGCAAACCGGTTTCTTCAGCAATACGTTTATCAATGCCACGCAACAAGGAACCACCGCCCGCCATGACAATGCCGCGGTCAATCAAATCAGCCGCTAATTCCGGAGGTGTATGCTCCAAGGTTGACTTAGACGCATCCACAATAGCCTGCACCGGGTCAGCTAAGGCTTCACGGATTTCAACCGATGTCACATTAATTGTCTTAGGCAGGCCAGCAATTAAATCACGGCCACGGACATCCATATTTAATTCTTCTTCCAACGGATAGGCAGAACCTAGACGAATTTTAACTTCTTCCGCCGTACGCTCCCCAATCATTAAATTATAGGTCTTGCGTAAATATTCAATAATCGCCATGTCCATCTCATCCCCGGCAATACGGATGGATTTAGCATAAACCAAACCGCCTAAAGAAATCACTGCAAATTCGGTTGTACCACCACCAATATCAATAATCATGTTACCTGCTGGCTCATGCACCGGCAAACCAACCCCGATAGCTGCAGCCTTGGGCTCTTCAATTAAAATAACATTACGCGCCCCCGCATGTTCTGCAGAATCAATAACCGCACGTTTTTCAACCTGAGTAATACCTGAGGGAATAGCAATCACAATGGTGGGACGGAAATAAAATTTATTAGGCTGAACCTTCTTAATAAAATATTTAAGCATCGCTTCTGTAACTTCAAAATCTGAAATAACCCCATCCTTCATCGGACGGATCGCCACAATACTGCCAGGAGTACGACCCAACATACGCTTAGCTTCTTCCCCGACAGCCACTACCCGATTAGTGTCCTTTTCAATGGCAACAACAGAGGGCTCACATAATACAACCCCCTCCCCCTTTACATAAACCAAGGTGGTTGCGGTACCAAGGTCAATACCTATGTCTTTTGAAAAAAGCCCTAAGAAATTATCGGTGATATCTTTGAAGAATTTTTTGATTTGATTAATCATAGTGCAACATCTTATCGGAAAGCCTAAAAACTGTCAAACGATTTTCTTAATGGAGAATTTTATAACTATTGTAGATTCAAGCACTTTACGCTTATTTTAAAGCTTTCAAAGCCCTCATATCCTTAACAAAATCAGGATAAGACTTATGCGACGATTCAATACCCTTAACCTTACAGCCAATCTTTAAACCAAGAACAGTAAAGGCCATCGCCAAACGATGATCATGATGAGCGTCCAAGATTTGCCCTCCCTTATAAGAAGCTTGCGGGTCAATAATCAACACATCCTTGGTCTCAGACACCTGAGCACCCACCTTTAATAATTCCTGGCGCAAATCACTAATCCGGTCACTTTCCTTGGCACGGGCATGGTGAATATCACTTAAAACAGTACGCCCCTTGGCAAACAATGCAAGCACAGCCATAATCGGCACCAGATCCGGACAATTCTTCAAAGAAAATGTTCCACCCTTTAAATTAAACGGCCCGTTAATCTTCAAACCTTTATCGCTTTTTTGGAATTTAACACCCATGTTTTTAAGAAATTCAAGGATATGCCCGTCGGACTGAATTAATTCATTAGGCAGATACCCTTTCAAAACTAACTTGGAAGGTAACAATGCACCCGCAGCCATTGGAAAAGCAGCTAAGCCATAATCAGCGGGAACACAAAAATTCTTTAATCCCTTAAACAATTGGCCCCCGGCAATAACATATTCCCGATCGGAAAGCTGCTTAACCTTAATGCCAGCCTTGGCTAAGATTTGGGTAGTCATTACAATATAATCTTGAGACACTAATTTATCACCGGTAATTAACAAATGAGTATCACCCTTTAAACGCGGCGCCGCAATTAACAACGCTGAAATAAATTGAGAACTTAGACTGCCATCAATATTAATCTTTCCTGATTTTAATAATCCGCCCTTATACGCAATCGGCACAGACTCTTTATCCCCTATCCCCTTAATATTCAAACCACAGGCGCGCAGGGACGCACATAAATGAGCATTAGGACGGCCAACCAAGGTCTTCTTCCCCTTCACCAAGGCTGACGGCACATGCAACGGCAACAACGGCAAAAGAAACCGCAACGACGTGCCGGATTCTCCCACATTAAAAACCTTATATTTCACAAAAGGCTTTTCCGGGGCATGAAAATGCATAACCCCGCCCTTATCCTGAACCTTTGCCCCTAAATCAATAGCAACCTTCAAGGCAACCTTGGCATCATCAAAATTGGAAACATATTTTAACTGGGAACGGCCGCCGCAAGCAGCAATAATTAATGCACGAATGGAGTACGACTTTGATGTTGGAAGCGCAATACTTCCTTGAATTTTATTAATTGGCCTAACGTTTAGAATCACTGCTTTAACACCACGATATCGTTTTTACGTACCTTACGGGATGAAAATGGCGGCACTATATCCGCAGCGGACATCTCTTCTTGAACACGGGTCGCCTTAATATCTCCTAAATACTCTTCTCCCCGATAGACCGATAAAATATCACCCGCATTAATTCCCTGCTTCTGCCCTAAATTACAAACCAAAAACTCAGCTTCCTTATCAACACTCAACACCCTGCCGCGCACCCCATCTTGAGGACTTACCACTATCCGGTCTAATTCAACCTTATTCTTACTAACACCCGGCGGAACAATTTCAGCAGCAACCTGGTCTTGCGGTGAACGCGCACTTAACGGCTGCATATCAACCTTCATTTCATTAAGCGTTGACTCCATCCCCTTCTTAACTTCCTGCAAATCATTTAGACGCCCCTGCAAATCCTTTGACCTGTCTTGCTCTGCCTTAAGCAGGGCCTGATAATCCTGAAGCTTCGCACTAAGATCATCCAAATCAGCCTTCATGCGGTCCTTAGCACGGCTGAAACCATCCACCTGCTCCCTTAATCCAGCATTTTCCTTCTTTAACTCATCACGCAAACCTTCATTAAGTTCAATCTCATCAAGCAAATTATTTATTTTCCCATCCGCCTCTTTGTTCTTATCTTGTAAAAGCAGGATTTGCTTCTTTATTTCTTTTAACTCACCTTGTAATTTAGCTTCTGACTCGAGGCTCACATCCCGTTCATTTTCAGCGGCAGTACGCAACTGCATTTCTTTGTTATATAAAAAGAAACCAATGGATGTCGCCGAGGATAACAGCACCAAGATGACAACAATAAATATAGTTAATGTTTTCCCTGCCCTATTTAACATCAAGAAACCCCTTAAAAAGAATTAAACTTCACCTATTATAAAAAAAAGCCTCATTAAGTCAAAGGCAAGTTTTTATTTACTACGGATTTGCCTGCAAAAATTCTTTAGGCACCGGACAAGAAAACTCAATGTACTGCTTGGTAATAGGGTGATTAAAGGCAATGCTTTGCGCATGCAGCGCTAACCGTGAAAAACTCTCCCGACGCCCATATTTTTCATCACCTAAAATAGGATGCCCCAAATGCTTCATGTGAATACGCAGCTGATGCGTACGCCCCGTTTGAGGGTATAAGGCAACCAAGGTTGATTTAGGGAACCGTTTTAAAACCTGATATAACGTATTTGCGTCCTTACCTTCCCCTTCTTCAGCCACCTGACGCTGATCATGATGCTTGTCATGCCGTCCGATAGGCACATCAATCATCCCCTGATCAAATTGCACAACACCTGTAACACGGGCCACATAACGCTTGATGACGGTATGCTTTTCAAATTGCCGCCCCAAACGCGCATGAGCGACATTGGTCTTGGCAATAATAATTAACCCCGATGTATCCTTATCTAGCCGGTGGACAATGCCCGGACGGATACCGCCATTCAAATCTGAAAGATCTTCAAACCGCCCTAGTAACGCATTAACCAAGGTGCCGCCATGCCCACCGGAAGCTGGATGCACCGTCATGCCAACGGGCTTATTAATAACAACAATGTCATCATCTTCATAAAAAACATCCAAATCCATTTTTTCAGCCTTAATATCCTGGGGCTCTAATTGCAATGGATCCAAATCAACATCAACCTTATCATTTAAAAGCACCTTATATTTAACCTTAACATCAGCAAGCCCATTAACCTTCACCTTGCCTGATTCAATTAACTTTTTTAAAAAGGTGCGCGATGGAAGCTCTGGCATGCAATTAACCAGATACACATCCAAACGCAGGTCCTTATTTAATTCATCAACAATAAATTGTTTAATCATTTTTTACGTAACCTAACATATAAAACTACGCCAGCAATAAAAATCGCTGTCGCTACCCACTGAAATAAACTTAAACCAAGATAAAGACCCTCATGGTCGGCACGGAAAAACTCAACAATAAACCGCTCTATTGCTGCCAACCATAAATAATAAACAAATATAATGCCGCTCTTATGCGCCTTGTTAATGGCTTTCTTCAACAGCACAAAAATAAAAAATAAAGCAAATGTTTCATACAACTGGGTTGGATGCAGCTGCGCTTGATGCACCGGAAAATAAATTCCCCAAGCCGCTGGCTTACCGTAACAACAGCCATTTAAGAAACACCCAATCCGCCCAATCGCCTGCCCTAAGGCTATATACGGAGCGGTTAAATCCAACCATAACCGCAATGACATCTTGCGCTGACGTAAAAATAAAACCCCGGCAATAGCTCCACCTAAAAACCCGCCCTGCCAAGCTAACCCACCATTTTGCAACATGGGAATTTCCCACCAATTATTAACAAAGTGAGGCCAGTATAAGCCTATATAAAAAAAGCGTGCCCCTAAAATTCCCCACAAAACACAGGTAAAAAGAAAATCATAAACAGTTTCTTTTGCAATATTGTGCCGAGCCGCATCTTTAGCTAGTAAATAGGCACAGGTCATGGCAGCCAACGCCATCATCACCCCATAACTATAAATTGTAATTGGCCCTAATACCAAGATGACGGGAAACATAATGAATTAACCCTTATTTGATGCAGGAATGCACCTAAACAAAATAATAGCAGCCCCTATCGTAATGGCTGAGTCGGCCACATTAAATACTGGCCAAATCCTGAAATCAATAAAATCGATGACATACCCCAAAAAGATACGGTCAATTAAATTGCCTATCGCCCCCCCTAAAATTAAAGCAAAGGCTACAATATACAAACGACTTAAATGCTCACTATGACGATAAAAATAAATATTATAAATCAATAACCCGGTTAAGATTAGGGGAATGACAATAAATACGGCACCACAATCTTTAAATAAACCAAAGGCAATGCCCGTATTATGCACCAGGGAAAAATGAAGGACATGATGAATCACGGCTACTGATTCATTTAAATCTAAAAGACTGGAAAAGAAATTCTTTGAAAGCCGGTCAATAAGCACAACACCAAGGACCCCAGCCAGAAATATTGCAATATCTACCCTGGAGCGTTTTGCGTCATGCATAGTGGCCTTAACGCTTCTTGGATTCGATTTGTTCCTGGCATTTCATGCAGGTTTGAGCGTGCGGAATAGCCTTTAAACGCGTAGCCGGAATAGCTTTCTTACATCCCATACAAATACCAAAGGAACCATCCTTAATACGCCCTAAAGCCTCATCCAACTGATGCAGCAGTTCGCGGTCGTTGCCGGCTAAACTTAAAGTAAATTCACGATCATACATATCGGTCGCCACATCCGCCATATGAAGGGCATGGCCAGAAACATCCCCACCTCGATCAGAACCGCCACCGATATTATCATTAGAAAGATTTTTAATATCTCCCAAAATCTGTTCCTTGGTCTTCAATAAAAGCTTTAAATAAGGTTCAAATTTAGGATTAATCTTTTTCTTTTTGATGATTGCCATGATCTTCTCCTATTTCTACATCATTTGTTCGACCACCTGCGCGCAACGGCCGCAAATAGTCGCATGATTGGTGTTAACCCCTACATCGGTGCGCCAATTCCAACATCTAGCACATTTAACGCCATCAGCAGGCTGGACATCAATGCCCGCTTGTCCCGCTTGTTTTAATTCAACTTGCGAGACGATAAAGATCGCTGCTAAATTATCAAAAGAACTTAAATATTTAAAATCAGCCTCATTGGCTACAGACACAATCACCTTAGCCTGTAAACCACTGCCAATTCGACCTGCCTTGCGCTGTTCATCCAGGGCTTTAAGCACCTGGTCACGCAATTCCAATAAGGCTTTAAAATGATTTTCAATTACTGGCGATAACCATTGCTTATCCACGTTAGGCCAACTTAACCCATGAACGCTATGCTCACCCTGCTGAGCTTTAGGGCTTATTGCATAGATTTCTTCAGCCGTAAAGACCATGATTGGAGCTAAAATCTTGGTTAACGCATCTAATATATAGTAAAGAACAGTCTGTGCGCTACGGCGTTCTAGCGATTGAGCGGGGCAAGTATACAGGCGGTCTTTTAAGATGTCAAGATAAATGCTCGAGAGATCTTCATTGCAAAAACTGTACACCGTCTTAAAAACATGAACAAAATCATATTGTTCGTAACCCTTATCCAGTTCAGCAATTACAATAGCCAAGCGGTTTAATGCCCAGCGGTCTAAATCTAATAATTGATCATACCGCAGAAGATCCGTATCTGGGTTAAAGCCATGCAAATTTCCTAATAAGTAACGCACGGTATTACGGATTTTACGGTAGGCATCCACCAAGCGGTCAACAATTTCCTTGGAAATACGCACATCTTCATTATAAGAAGACGCAGCCACCCACAGGCGCAGGATATCAGCACCGTTGGTGTCGATTAATTCCTGAGGCTTAACTACGTTGCCTAGGGATTTTGACATCTTACGCCCCTGCCCATCCACCACAAAGCCATGAGTCAAGACCTGCTTATACGGCGCTTTTCCATCCATAGCGACTGACGGGATTAAAGACGATTGGAACCAGCCGCGATGCTGATCGGAACCTTCTAAATAAAGATCTGCCGGTAAAGGCTTATTAATCATGGAACGGAAAACAGCTTGATGACTGACCCCGGAATCAAACCATACATCGAGGATGTCATGGGTCTTTTTAAAATCAACACCGCCGCAATCTGGGCATTTGAATCCAGCAGGCAGCAAATCTTTAATGTCACGCTCAAACCACACACCGCTACCTTGAGTTTTCACTAAATCAGCTAAATGTTCGATCACCTCGACACATAATTTTTGCTCGCCCTTGCAACCTTGGCAGGACAGCGCCGGAATAGGCACACCCCAATGACGCTGGCGGGATAAGCACCAATCCGGACGGGTATTAACCATTCCTAAGATGCGTTCACGTCCAGCTGGCGGCACCCATTGCACATCCTTTTCAATAGAGTCACGCAATTGTTGGCGTAAATTATTATGATCAATCTTTAAAAACCATTGCTCGGTGGCACGAAAGATAACTGGATTCTTGCAGCGCCAGCAATGCGGATAGGAATGCTGAATCGGTTCACCGGCAAAAAGTAAACCACGTTCGATTAAATTGGTAATAATTTGGTCGTTAGCCTTAAATACAAATTGACCGGTAAAAGGTGCGCCTTCGTCGGTAAAAACACCTTTTGAGTTAACTGGCATCAGCACTGGCAATTTATTGGCTAAGCCGGTTTGATAATCGTCTACCCCATGCCCGGGCGCTGTATGCACCAAGCCTGTACCATCGTCACGGGTAACATACTCAGCGGTCACCACCGGGCAATGCTCACGCTTGCCAAAAGGATGCGTGTAATTGATTTGCTTTAAATCAACTCCCTTTACTTCTTTAATAACTTTAAACTCACCTGTATTACCTTTAGGCAAAATGCGTTCAGATAATCCCTTTTCTAAAATCAAAATCTCCTGGCCATTATCCGCGCAGACATAATCGAAATGCGCGTTGGCTGCAACAGCCACGTTGGCTAATAAGGTCCAGGGGGTTGTCGTCCACACCAGCAATGAAACTTTTTTACCTTCGGGTAATCCCAACACCTGCGGATTATTCACCGGAAACCGTACAAATACCGTCGGAGATTGTTTATCTTCATGCTCGACTTCAGCTTCAGCTAAAGCGGTTTCACAAGAAAAACACCAGTTAACTGGTTTGAGCGAACGGTAGACATAGCCCTTCTTTTTTAACTCGGCTAGGGATTTTAAAATCCAATATTCGTAATGCGGGCTCAAGGTAAGATACGGATTCTCCCACTCGCCCCAAATCCCTAGGCGCTTGAATTCCTCACGCTGAATGCCCACAAATTTCATCGCATAGTCATGCGCATTCTTGCGAAAAACTAACGTATCAAAATCTTCCTTCTTAGCCTTCATATCCTTAAGCAATTGATGCTCAATGGGAAGCCCATGGCAATCCCAGCCTGGCACATAGAGCGCATCAAAACCCTTCATGGTTTTGTAGCGGACAATGATATCTTTTAGGATTTTGTTTAAGGCATGACCAATATGAATATGGCCATTGGCATAGGGCGGCCCGTCGTGCAGGATAAAGGACGGACGGCCTTTTGACTTTTCACGAATGCGCTTGTAAATCTCATCCTTCTGCCAATGAGCTAACATCACAGGCTCTTTTTGAGTAAGGCCCGCCTTCATGGCAAAATCGGTTTGCGGTAAATTTAAAGTTTTTTGATAGTCCATGCTAGCTATTTAATATACTTTCCAATAATTGGTGCCAAATCCTTCTTTAATTTAGGCTTAATCAATTTACGGTCGGTAATAATAGCATATTGCAGGGCATTTGAGGCAGAAAAATTTTTCAACTTGGCCACCGCTGGAATCGCTTGCTTTAAGATGTTTTTGGCGTTGGCCACATTCTTATGAAGGTAGTCAATGATCATTTCAACGGTAACACTGTCATGCGACGGATGCCAGCAATCATAATCGGTGATGGCGGCCAAGGTGGCATAGGAGATTTCTGCTTCACGCGCTAATTTAGCTTCAGTTAAATTGGTCATGCCGATAATATCCGCCCCCCAAGAGCGGTATAAATTACTCTCCGCCTTGGTCGAAAATTGCGAGCCTTCCATATTGATATAGGTTCCACCCCGATGAGCCTTGATCTTTAGTTTCTTGGCGGAATCGTCGATAATGTCGGCGATTTCTTTACTGATGGGATCGGCAAAGGCCACGTGGGCGACAATGCCATCCGTAAAAAAAGAATCCAAGCGTGCTTTACGGGTGCGGTCAATGAATTGATCAGGGATAACAAAATCCATCGGCTTTAGATTTTCTTTGAGTGAGCCGCAGGCTGACACGGAAATAATCGCCTCCACACCTAGCTTCTTCATCCCATAAATGTTGGCGCGGTAATTAATCTCAGAGGGAGAAATCCGATGCCCTACCCCATGCCGCGGTAAGAACACCACCTTGCATCCAGCAATCTCACCGGTAATAAACTTATCCGAAGGCGCTCCAAAAGGCGTCTTCACCGCCACCTTCTTCACCTTCTCAATTCCTTCAATCTGATACAACCCCGACCCACCAATAACGCCGACTATAGCCATATAAATCTCCTAACCTTATGATTTTATAAATTCAATTTTTATCTTATTGGCTGTAGACCAATCTTTAATTAGCTCTAAAATCTCATCAATTTCATTTTCCTCTGCCCTAATCGGTGAGTTACCCACAAGGCATTTATCTATCATATTAATAAAAACATTCAAACAATCTGGGATATCTTCAACAGGAACAAGATAAATATTCTGACCTAAATATGCAGTTAAGTGCGTTCTATGTAAATCAATTCTTGATTTATCCTTAATTCTCTCCCACATAAACGATCCCCATGAGCACTATCATTATTTGATTAATTGACAAATAAATTTATTTATATTACAATTTACCTGTTCTTAAATTTGACGCCCCTGTAGCTTAATTTGGATAAAGCACTTTCCTAACGAAAAAGGCGATGTCGGTTCGAATCCGACCGGGGGCGTTAAAGGCTTTAAAGATGAGCCCGGAAAGCATCTTTACAGCCAACTTTTTCTTGAAAACTATCAAAATTCATTTTATACTATATTTGCCTTATTCGTTAGGAAAGAGCTTAGGGGTCGCGATTTTTGCGACCCCTTCTTTATTTCTCCCTATTTCGCCCGGGTATACGTTATTAACATTGAACGGAATTCTTGACCGTCCTTGTCCTTCATCAACGATTCAGATGAAACCATGCTACCCAATTATCTTTAAATGAAAACATTTCGATAAGCCTAATTCACGCACGTCTGCCACCTCATACAAACCACCCCACAACTCCCTAAATCTCTTTTCTGTGCGATAATAACCTGCAAATGAAAAATCATTTCTAAAATAAAACAACAATTTCTTCAGAGACTCCCTAGCGATATCCTTAACAGTTAACATTCGCTCAGGAAAGAAAATGACATTACTCACTTGCGCATGAAACAATTTTCTGAAAATCCCTCTCCATTCGTCATCACTAAATTCCGTATCAACCCTATATAAAAGATACAGAGCGTTTTCTTTAACAGGATAAAAATCATCCTTTAAAATATCAAATTGAGCGATCTCTTTAGCTTCTACGAAAAGACTTTTTAATATATCTACGGAAACTTTTGCATAATCAAAACAATGAATCTGCAATGATGGAATTTCTCTTTTTAATAATAACTCTAACCCCGCCGCACCTACACCAAAAGAATACACCTCAGTATATCCAGCTCGCATAATTAACATGGCTAAATGTTTTGCATTTACCGTCAACAGAGGATGTTCTAATGCTTTTTTCTCCCAAAGCATTCTATCCCTAGGAATAGCAAAAGAATTGCTTTCATCCCCTCTTAAACAATCCCAAGAATGAGCAGAAAGCAGATTTTTATTAATCTTAGAACTTAATGCGGTTCGGAAATAATGCTTAATTGTTAGCGAAAACACCTCAACCCCTTCTTAAATTATTAAAACCAATTAATGATCAGTTATTTCGCCAACTGCTTAGCACGTTTAGCTGCAGCGCTTAACGCCTCAGCGATTAACTTATCAAACTTGTGTTTAGCAAAAACATCCATTGCCGCTTGGGTGGTGCCGCCCTTGGAGGTTACTTTAGCGCGCAATTCTGCGGCGGAAAATGGGCTTTGTTTTAACAGATGCGCGGAACCGATTAAGGTTTGATACACCAATTGTTTGGCTTCTGTTTCTTTAAAACCTAGCTTTTTCGCCGCCAACATCCATTGCTCGACGAATAAAAATACATAGGCAGGGCCGCTTCCTGACACAGCGGTTACGGCATCGATCATCGACTCCTTAACCACCACGGTTTGACCCATCACGCCCAAGATTGATTGCGCTAGTTTTAAATCTACTGGCTTGGCATATTTACCCGCACAAACACCGGTTATCCCCTCGCCTATTAATGCAGGCATATTAGGCATGGAACGGATCACGCGGGCCTTGCCGCCCAAATGAGTTTCAAAAAATCTAGTGGTAAGGCCGGCAGCGATGGAAATATATAAGGCTGATGATTTAGCTGTCTTTGAATTCCCGACTGAAGCTTTCGGGAATGACGATAGCACAACAGCCATGTCTTGCGGCTTAACAGCTAGGACAATCACTGCTGCACCCGCCGCCTGATCTAGCGACGCGACAGTGATACGGTATTTACTCTTTAGATATTTAATGCGATCGAGATTAGCTTCAACAACGGACACCTTATGCGCCTTGTGTAGACCCTTAATTAAGGCCTCACCCATATTGCCGCCGCCGATAATTGCGATAGATTGCTTGGTCATTGTATTCCTCTCACAACCTAACCCCTCAAGGGGTGGAAACCATCACTTCTTTAAAAATCGCGCTCCCCACCCGAATCATGGTGGAACCCTCTTCAATCGCTATTTGATAATCACCGCTCATCCCAAAGGACATAATCCCCATCTCAATCGACGGATGACCGGTAAAACGAGTTTTAACTTGATCCCGAATACCACGCAAGTCCGCAAAGGTCTTGCGGATAATCCCCTGATCTTCCGTATAAGGCGCCATGCACATCAAACCTTTAATCCTCACCTGCGGTAATTTACCCATCGCTTCAATCAATGCTAAGGGATCATCTGGTAAAGCCCCAAATTTCTGCTCTTCACGGGCGGTATTAAATTGCACTAAAATATCCGCCGGCTTGCCTAACTTGGCAGCTTGCTTATCGATTTCTGCTGCCAACTTCAAACTATCCACCGACTGAATCAAGGAACAGACCTTAATCGCGTCTTTCGCCTTATTGCTTTGCAAATGGCCGATAATATGCGATTTGACCTGCGGATTCTTGGCCAAAAGCGGTGGGAATTTCTTTTCTGCTTCCTGCACCCGGTTCTCCGCAATATGCTTAATCCCCGCATCAATAGCTTCTTGAATGGCATCTAGCGGCGCATATTTAGTGACCCCCACCAAAACAATTTCATCCGGATTACGCCCAGCTTTTTTAGCTGCGGCATTTAATTGAGATAGAACAATATCAACCTTTTCTTTAATCATTTCTCAATCTTTCTAAATTTAATTGGTACATACCACTTAATTATAACGGCAGAATTCCAGTTATTTTATCCATTAATTCTTGCAGCTTTAAGGGCTTAAGCAAATACGCCTTAATGGCATGGCGCTTTAATATCGGCTCCATCTCCCCATACGCTGAAATAACAACCACGGGAATAGCACTAAAAACAGGATTCTTGCGCATTTCCATAATAAAGGCATAACCTGTCATTTTAGGCATTTGAATATCGGTCACAATTAAATCCGGTTTATCATTGGGATTTAATAAGGCTAAGGCCTCTTCGCCATCATTAGCCACCAATACGCGATACCCCTTATCTTCTAATTTCTTCTTGGCAATTTCCACCACCAAGGTTTCATCATCAATCAGCATTACTGTTTTAGGCATATCATCAACTCCGTCTAAGTTTAAGCGGTAATGTGTTGTATTCTAGCAAAGTTCCCATCCCTGCCAATAGAATTCTTACGCAAAAATATCTTACATCATTGGATCATCTTTAAAAGGAAGGTCGGGATTAAGAATCTCCTCAACCGTCGCTTGCAGGGCTTTCAAATAAACCGGCATGGATCGCTCAATCTGCCCCCTTACATCTCCAGCCATAAAATACTGCATGTCCATGGTGCGCAAATGATACAGCGCGGCATTCACCGGCTGATTAGGGTATTGACGGCTTAGGTAATGCACATAAAGAGGCATTTGAAATGATTTAATATGGTCGCGGATATTCTCCCGCGTCATGGGCAGGTGTTCAATTAAATCAATACCTTTAGGCATCACCTCTGCCCCGCCCGTCTTATAATCTAATAGCAACACCGTCCCATCTTTCAATAAATCAACCCGGTCAACCCGGTAACTTAATTTCAACCGATGCGCCCCTAACTGCAAACTATCTTCAAACTTGCGCTCAATAAATAAAACCTTATCCACCTGCTTTAAACAACGATCTGCTTCCTCCTTAATGAATCGTTCTAAACGAGCCTCTAATACCGTCTTCATCAAAAAAGTATCACTACGGCCAGCTTTGCCAAAAACAGCATCAAAACGCGCTTGATAAATCTTTTGAAAGAAACGGTTAAACTGCTCATCAATAACAGGAGTCTTATTCAAAAATACCTTAAACGCCTCTTCAAGCAAATCATGAATAAAGGTACCCACCTGACGACTTTGAGGATCATCTAACAAATCATCCTTAATCCGCAAACCCAGCACATATTGACAATAAAAATCATACGGATTACGCAAATAGGCATTAAGACTCGACGCTGAAAATGTTAATTCCTTCAAGAAATCAATAATCTGGGGGGTCTTTGGAATCACGCGCTCACGGGACCCAACCGAAACAGCAAAAGAAGGCCGCAGAATATCCACCACCCCTATCGTCGCCTTGCGCGCTTCCTGTTCCCAAATCAGCTCTTCCACCAAACGGCTGCGCACCTTATCGCTGTTTTGCTGGTAAATCAAGTGCACCTTTTGGGCAGATGAAATCAAACGCATAAACCCATAGCGCTGGATTTCTTCCTCTAATTCCAAGCGGTCTAGATTTAACTTAATCATCACCTCGCGCGGCACCAAACGTTCATAAATATTTAAATTAGGCAAAACCCCTTCATTGACATCAAGAACAATCACATGCTTGAAATTCAACGCACGGGTCTCAAAAAGACCCAACACCTGCAACCCCCTCAATGGAGAACCATTAAAAGCTACAATCTCACCCGACAAACGCTCCTGCAGGATACGGAATAATTCGCGTGCGCCAAAAGGTTCTAATGCAAAAGACGAGCCGGCAAACTCTTGGGCTACCTGCCCTAAACGTAAGGCAATTTGCGCATTAAACGGATAGTTATCCATCGCGCTATGAGCCTGCATAAAAACAATAAAAACCTCAAGCGCCTTAGCCAATTGAGCAGAACAATTAAGCTGATGGAAATTCAGGAAAAACACCTCATGCATTTGTTGGAGCATGGCGCGCATTTTAGCCGGATCCGGAAAACTCGCCCAAAGAGCTTCATCAGCCAGCACCTCATTTAAATCGATGAACAAAACACCTGAAATGGCAGTGCGGGACAACCCCTTTAAAGCTTCCTCAATGCGATAAACAAGCAAACGCACCAGGGCTGGATCGCCAGCTAAATCTAAATTCTTAACCAAGGGATGCGCCAATAAACGCAAATAATCACGCGCATAATAGAGTTCACCACGTCGAGTATTTTGAGCCTGCACCAAAAAATCCAATAAAGCATACAACGCCGAACGCTTTAAGGGATAACCCATGGAAATATTAAACTCACTTAGATTATCTCCCACCGCTGTTAACAACGGCAACAACGTATCTGCATTAGGCAAAACAATAACCGCCGATTCCGGCTCATCAATGCCCTGCAGGATTTCTTTTACCAACGCCCCCTGCGCATGACTGTCAAAAGCTTCATAAACCTTCAAATCAAATGTTGTTTCAACAACATCCTTTCCCTCAACAACCGGCGTCCCAAAGGTCTTTCCAATACGTTTTAAGGCTGGCCAGCGGCGCTCATCACCCTGCATTAACATCACCACCTGCGAACGGCCATAAATATGCTTGATCACCGCATCTTCACTTTTATGTAGGTAAAAGAAATTACAAAAAAGGATTTCATCAAAAGCGCTTAGATCAACAGCACCAACCCGACGTGATGCTTGTAAATACTGATACCCGCGGGTAGTAAATCCACCCCGCTCTAAATAAGCATGGTAGGCCTGACGTAAAATACTTAATGACCCTAGCAAATCATTAATGTCATCCGGAACACCATAGCCAATCTGTGCATGCTGCTCAACAACCTTTAAAGATGCCAACGGCACATCTTCTAAATCCAGCTGCTCAATAAAACGCAGAATTTCTTGCGCCCATGGTAAAAATTGCGCAAAACTCTCCCTTGAATTTAAAATAGCAGGTGTCTTTTCTTGCGCAATCTTATAAATCGCATATGCATGGTCTAGAGGCCCGCTTACCTTAATCTCTTTTGCATCATCAGCAACGAAAGCCATCCACTCATCAATGGTGAAGAATTTTGGTGGAATATAAGAGGATCCAATGCGTTTGGCTAAATCCTTCTTAATAAATAATGATGGACGCCTTCCACCAAAAATAACAGCAAGCCTGGAAAGATCCTTGCCGTGCGTCATATAGTGGTGGTAGATATAGTCCACCACGTGCGGTAAGAAAGGCTCAGTAAAAGGAATTGTTATAATCTTGCTCATAGATGCGTTGCTATACCGTTACATTTATTACATTTAAATTATCTAAATAGATTAAATACCCTTTAACATCCTGCGTCGGATAAAATGATTTGACTAATTCCATATAGCCCTGCATTTGTGTCCGGTGACGTTCATAGCCCTCTTGGGAAGATTTATAATCAATTACCCATACAACATCAGGAAAGACAATTAAACGGTCAATGCGTTTGGTATCACCATAGGCATTTACAAATTCCTTCTCACAATAAACAACCGCTTCACGCGGCAAGTAAAAGAATTGCTTTAACGGGCCTGCGTTAACAATCGCTTCAATTTCCTGGGGAAGAATAACCTCTCCTACAGCAAGATTTCCAACCTGCATCAATAAGGCATGATATACCTCACCTTGCCGGGCAGCTGCTGCTGAAATAGTTTCTTGATTTAAGAATTCTTCACGCAGGGAAGCCAGCCACTTATCATTCACGGCTGTCTTTAATTGATGCGGCGTCGGCAACGCTTCATGCGTTAATGGGCGTTCCGCCGGAGCCCCAAGAGCAAAAAATTCTGGAGGAATTAAGAATTTCGCCTGATTAATACTGTTGCCTACTTTCTCAGGAATAAAAATATATAATTCTTCAATCGCCCGAGTTAAGGCCACATAGGCAATGTTTAATTCCATCAACAAGGCTTTTTTATACTCAGTCTCATATAAAGCCTGCAAGGAGGGTGAAAACCGCCGATACCCCTCCTTTAAACGCACCAAACTCATGCCCTCTTCTTGAATATCAAGCACATAGGACAATCCGCCATCACGCCCACCCGCCCCTACCTTTATATCCATCTCTAGAAATGGGACAATAACAACTGGGAATTCCAACCCTTTAGCCTTATGAACGGTCAATACCTTTACCGCCTGCGATTGAACACTGGGCACAAAACGGTCCTGGTCTTCAAATTTATCAAAATACTGCAGAAAACTTGCCAGATCACAACTTTCTTCTTCGCGGGTTTTTATCAACTGCAGTAAATGCATCACAAAACCCTGATAATGCGCAAAATGCCGTTCACATTCAAAACGGGCAATAATACCCACCATTAACTCATACAGCGGGAATACCCCAACCCGCCGATAGGCATCCTCAAAAAAATCTGCCCATACGAGGGGATACCTTTCCCTAAAAAGCCTATAAAAATAAATATCTCTTTCCTGTTTAGCGCGCCGGGCCGCATCAAAAAGAAAGGCACGCAATTCCTCAGCAGGCAATCCTGTCGCTGTAGGCATCAACTCACCTAAACAAAATTGAGCAAAGGCATTATTATCAATAGGCGAATTCAAGAAGGTCAACAAAGCTATCAATTCTTGAATTAAGGTATTATGCTTAATATCACTACTGCGTTCCGATTGAGCCTGAATCCCCTCATGCAACAACCATTGGGTAATTTCCTGCACCTGATCATTGCCTCTAGTTAAAATAGCGATATCCTGCAATTTAAAACGCTGTGTCAACTCAGCAATTAAGGCCATTAATCTTTCCCTAGCCTCAATATTACGCTCCCCGCTAGTACGGCCAGATAAGTAAGCGGCCCGAACAACTCCTCCCGTCAATCCCTTGCCCGGCAATTGATGACTATGGCTAAAGGTTATAGCCAAGGCGCCTAAATCTTCCTCATTAAATTGCACCAGTTCCCCATCACGTTTGCGCTCCTTAGCATCTTCAAGCCGTCGATCTAAGAAATCACATAAGTTTTCAACACTAAAAACCTTATTATTGAATTCAATCACCTGCGGGCAAGAACGGTAATTATGATCAAGTGATTGCATATTGACTGGTACTGCCAATTGCCGCTGCAAGGCATCAAACAAACGGCTTTCACCACCGCGGAAACTATAAATCGCCTGCTTTTTATCCCCCACATAAAACAAAGACCCTTGAGAAGCCAACGCCTCCTCAACCATCAACGACAAATTACGCCATTGCGCCAGTGATGTATCTTGAAATTCATCAATTAAGTAATGCTTAAACCGCGTGGCTAGGCGAAAATATAATTCTTGGATACTCACCAAGCCATCATCAAACAACGAAGCTGCCTTGCGGTTAAGCTCCTCTAGGAATAACACATCATCGCGTTTGGACAATTGATAGAAATCACTCAACAGGGCTTCAAATACCGCAATATACTGATTAAACATCGACTGGGATTCAATCCAGCATAATTCTTGGATTTCTACGCGCAACCGATCCCAATGCTCCTGCAATTGACTTGAAACTTCCCCACCCTTATTAACCGGAAACTCTTCCCGACTCCATGACACGCTGCTTAAATCATCCACATCAAAGCCGCCCGCATGCTCACTTAAGAAACCTTGCACATGTTTGATGAAAACCTTAGGCGTCTGCGGTGGGAATTGCTGGTTTAATTCTTCGATCATGCCATAGATCTTATGTTTTTTCTTAAAAAGATCTTCCTTGAAAACGTGTGGCACAAACGGCTTTTGATAGGTGTTATAGCGATTAAACAGCGTTGACATAACCTTTAAAAGATCATCTTTAAGAAACCAGCCCGAACGGTTTTCCAGATATAAATATTGACGGGTAAAATCTTCAAATAACTGATAAATTTTCTTATCACTGCCTGCCGCTTGAAGCAGTTCATCAAGGGCTAACTGCAGGTAATCTGCGGAATTACGCTGGATTTTAAAACGCGCAGATAAACCAACCTTGAAAGAACAACCCGCCAGCAAGGTGTTAATAAAACTATCTATCGTCTGCACCTGAAAATAATGATACTGGCGAATCACATCACCCATAACCACGGAGGCTAAACGCGCCGCCTCATCCTCATCAAGCCCAATAGGGCTCACTAAATTCTCAAACTCAACAGCTGTTAATTGTTTTAATGCAATGCGCTTAAGAAAATCCAAAATACGGGATTTCATGGCTAGGGTGGCTTTATTAGTAAAGGTAATAGCCAGGATGGATTGAATCGGCAGGCTTTGATCTTGCGCCATGGCTAGGGCTAATTGAACATACCGACGAGCTAAAGCATAGGTCTTGCCACTACCGGCAGACGCTTCAACCACCATGACTTGTGCATGTTGCAGAAAACTACTTCTCATCAAGAGAGATCCAGACAGAATCTTCTAATACTTCACGGATAATAGCTATTGAAGCCTCTAAGGTGCGCTGCCCAGGCTTTATCCCCCAAGCTATTGCATCCTTGGCAAATGAATCCAACTTTAACAGCAGCTTATCCCGCTGGGCAGATGTAATCGCCAGCAAACGGCCTCTCTCATCCTTATTTTGGTCGCTAATTAATACCTTAGCCATCAGTATTGTTGCCTGCACCACCTTCTTATCCGCCTCTTTAAAACGAAGCCCATACTGCTGGTGCGCCTTAATAAAATCCCGCTCATTAACCGGCGTTGCCCTGCCTTCCTTTTTCAGATAAGCCCATTGCTGCCACGCTATCTTATGCTGATTATTCACTGCAATTTCTTCATCCACTGCTAAAACAAAATTATCCGCCACCTTCCTGATTAAAGCATTTTGAGCAGATAGATAAGGAATCATATAATTCTTTGCAATACGCAAATCCGTATTATCCATGATTAAATAATCCATGCTTAACTTAATGATCTTTTCATCCTGATTAGGGTAAATCTTTTTAGGGGCCTTATTAAACCAGCGGTCATCGATGCGCTTTAAATAACTTAAAGCTGTAATATAGGAGCGGGCAAATTCATACTTCTTAATATCAGGATTATTAATCTTAAACTCATTCTCCGCAAAAGCAGAAGAACCGACGATAATCACCAAGAATAATGCCGCTAGGAATTGACGCATATTATTTAATTAAACCAGCAATGGTTGCCAAGAGGCGCTCACGGTCAATAGGCTTATGCATATATTCAATACCCATTAATTTACCGATACGGTCATCTAATTCCTGGTCACGTGAAGTTAAAATAATGATCGGGATATTCTTAAATTGCGGGTCAAACTTTAAATGGGAACAAACTTCATAACCATTAAGCTCAGGCATCATCACATCTAATAAAATCAAATCAGGTTTAGCGTTCTTAGCCTGCACCATGGCATCAATACCATCATTAGCCACCACTACTTCAAAACCATTGGCCTTTAAAACTGTCTCTAATAATTTAATGATCGACGGATCATCATCAACTACCAAGATTTTCTTCATCTTAACTGTCCCCATAGCTATTCTCCATTAATCATCAAGAATGGTCGACATCATCGACTCGAGCTTGGCAAAACGATCCTTATAATCTTCGCGTGAGCGGCGGATCACTTCCATCGCCTCGTCCCGGCCATAAACGTGGGTAATTTCGCAAATACGCTCGTCAGAACCTGGGATATCCTTATAGGTCAGGAAATAATGCTTCAAACGGTCGGTAAATGAACGCGGGCAATCTTCAATATTATTCCATTGGCTGTACAGCGCATCGCCATGCATAACCGCGATAATCTTATCGTCCGCTTGCCCCTGGTCGATCATGCGAAAACCGCCGATAGGGATGGCGCGCACAATAATATCGCCATGGGTAATAACCTTCTCGGTCAACACACAAATATCCAGCGGATCGTCATCCCCCACCACATGGTCACGCCCCGTGCGTTCACGGCAAAGCTCAGCCACATTACGCGAGCAATAGGTTTGCGGAATAAAACCATACAGCGTCGGACAGATGCTGGAATATTTCTGCGGCCGGTCAACCTTTAAAAAACCGCTTTTCTTATCAATCTCGTATTTAACGGTATCAGATGGGACTGTTTCAATATAGGTATTAACTGTCTTAGGTGAATCTTCCCCGATAGGAATACCATGCCAGGGATGTGAACGCAGCAACAAAGCCAGGTTTTGCCAAAGGGCATTTAAATCTTCATTCATAAAATTCTTTCCATTAAATGTTATTAGATGGCTTAGTATAACACCGAGGCAGGCAAATTTTCAAGGACGCAGATTCTTTTTATCAGATTGAGATTCTTTGGTTGACATAGCGCCTCTTTTCCCCTATCTTTATGCGTATGAAATCACCTATCCACGAGCATCTTTTGCATAAACTCTTAGCCAAACGTATCCTTATTTTAGACGGTGCCATGGGCACCATGATCCAAAAACATAAACCTACGGAAGCTGATTACCGGGGGGAACGTTTTAAGGATTATGCCCATGATATTAAGGGTAATAATGAACTGCTTTCCTTGACCCAGCCGCAGATTATCCAGGGTATTCATGAGCAGTATTTAGCGGCTGGCGCTGATATTATCGAAACCAATACCTTTAACGCCAACCGCGTGTCCATGGCTGATTATAAGATGGAAGGTTTGGTGCATGAGCTTAATGTTGCCTCCTGCAAATTAGCCCGCGCGGCGGTTGATAAATACAATAAGTTAACACCTCATAAACCGCGTTTTGTCGCTGGGGCTATTGGGCCAACAAATCGTACCGCTTCCCTCTCACCGGATGTGAATAACCCAGCGTACCGGGCCATCACCTTTGATGATCTGGTGCTAGCCTACACCGAACAAATTAAAGGGCTAATTGAAGGCGGCGCTGATCTTTATTTAGTTGAGACTATTTTTGACACCCTTAACGCTAAAGCTGCGATCTATGCAATTAAAGCCTTTGAAGATGCCGGCGGCAAACAATTGCCCATTATTATTTCCGGAACTATTACCGATGCTTCCGGGCGCACCTTATCCGGGCAAACCACGGAAGCTTTTTGGATTTCTATGCAGCATGCAAAACCTTTGGCCATTGGGCTTAATTGCGCACTGGGCGCCAAGGAAATGCGCCCCTATGTCGCCGAGCTTGCACGTATCGCCCCCTGCTATGTCTCTTGTTATCCAAATGCAGGTTTACCTAATGCCTTTGGGGAATATGACCAGGACGGCGCCCAGATGGCTGAGATCGTCAAAGAATTTGCCCAAAGCGGTTTGATTAACATTTTAGGCGGCTGCTGCGGCACCACACCGGATCACATCAAAGCCATTGCCGATGCAGTGGCTAATATTAAGCCCCGGGGTTTAAAACCGATAGCACCTCACACCGCCCTTAGCGGACTTGAGCCATTGATCATTCGCGAAAATACCAATTTTGTAAATGTAGGGGAACGCACCAATGTCACTGGTTCCAAACAATTTGCCCGGCTTATCATTGCCGGCCAATTTGACCAGGCCTTGGTCGTGGCCCGTCAGCAAGTTGAGAATGGCGCACAAATCATCGACGTGAACATGGATGAAGCCATGCTGGATTCACAAAAATCCATGATCAGCTTCATGAACCTAATCGCGGCTGAACCAGATATTTCACGCGTACCCATCATGATCGACTCTTCCAAATGGTCGGTCATCGAAGCTGGCCTTAAATGCTGCCAGGGAAAATCCATTGTTAATTCAATCTCCATGAAGGAAGGTGAAGCTGCCTTCAAGGAACAGGCCATCAAGGTCAAACGCTATGGCGCGGCCGCCGTAGTCATGGCCTTTGATGAAAAAGGACAGGCCGATACCATTGAACGCCGCGTATCCATTTGCCAACGCGCTTATAAAATTTTGACCGAAGAAATCGGCTTTGCACCTGAAGATATTATCTTTGACCCTAACATTTTCGCGGTAGCCACCGGCATTGAAGAACACAATAACTACGCTAAGGATTTCTTTGAAGCCACCCGTCAAATTAAAGCTACCTGCCCGGGATGTTTAATTTCCGGTGGAGTATCCAACGTCTCCTTCTCCTTCCGCGGCAATGACCCGGTGCGGGAAGCCATGCACTCAGCTTTTCTTTATCACGCCATCAAGGCTGGCATGGATATGGGCATTGTTAACGCCGGGATGATTGCCGTCTATGACCAAATCCCCAAGGATTTACTCGAACACGTTGAAGATGTCTTACTTAATCGCCGTGAAGATGCCACTGAACGCTTAGTCAGCTTTGCCGAAAACTTTAAAGGTGAAGGCAAAAAGCACGAAGAAGATTTATCCTGGCGTCAAGAACCTGTCGGCAAACGACTTTCCTATTCGCTGGTTAAAGGCATTGTTGATTATATTGATATTGATGTTGAAGAAGCGCGCCAACAAACCAAGCGCCCCCTTGATGTGATTGAAGGCCCGCTCATGGATGGGATGAATATTGTCGGTGACCTTTTTGGTTCGGGTAAGATGTTCCTGCCCCAAGTTGTCAAATCTGCCCGCGTCATGAAAAAGGCTGTCGCCTACCTTTTACCCTTTATGGATAAAGAAAAAAGCGGGGCCACCAAATCAGCCGGCAAAATTGTCATGGCTACCGTCAAGGGCGATGTGCATGATATCGGCAAAAATATCGTTGGCGTTGTCTTAGCCTGCAACGGTTTTGAAATCGTAGACCTGGGGGTTATGGTTCCATGCGACAAAATATTAAAAGCAGCTAAAGAAGAAAAAGCAGACATCATCGGGCTCTCCGGGCTTATCACCCCCTCACTTGATGAAATGGTGGAGATTGCCAAGGAAATGCAGCGCCAAGAATTTACCCTTCCGGTTTTAATTGGAGGCGCCACTACATCGCCGAACCATACCGCTGTTAAAATTGCACCTGCGTACAGCAATGACATCATTGTCCATGTCAAAGATGCCTCTAAAAGTGTCGGCGTATGCCGCTCGCTGATGGATCGCAGCATCAAGGGTGATTTTGTTGCAAAAACCAAGGAAGATTATGCCCGTCTGCGCGCAGACCATGAAACCAAGATCGCCCAACGCAAATTTATTGCCTTGCCCCAAGCCCGTCAACGCTGTTTTACCTGTGATTGGAAGACAACCCCTATTACCAAACCTTCCTTCTTAGGCGTTAAGGCATTTAAGAATTTTGACCTCAATCAAATCCGCCCCTGGATTGATTGGTCTCCTTTCTTTATCGCCTGGGAACTTAAAGGCAAATTTCCTCAAATATTAAAAGATGCCAAGGTCGGCGTTGAAGCCACCAAGGTGTATAACGATGCTAACGCCATGCTGGATGAAATCATCAAGAATAAGCTACTTACTGCCCACGCTTCCGTAGGCTTCTTTGCCGCTAACAGCATCGACGATGACATTGAAGTTTATGCAGATGATACGCGTTCTAAAGTTTTAACCGTACTGCACTCCCTGCGCCAGCAGGTTGAAGTACGCCCTGGTGACCCTATGCTCTGCCAATCAGATTTTATCGCCCCTAAATCCAGCGGCGTTAAAGATTATATTGGGGCATTTGCCGTCACTACGGGCTTAGGGCTTGATGAGATGGTTGCTAAATACGAAGCTGATCATGACGATTATAAAAGCATTATGGCCAAGGCCGTGGCTGACCGTTTGGCAGAAGCCTTTGCAGAATTAATGCATGCCACCGTGCGCCGTGAATTATGGGGTTATGCTGCTGATGAAAACTTGACCCAAGAACAGATTCATCACGTTGATTACCGAGGCATCCGCCCTGCCCCAGGTTACCCTGCCTGTCCAGATCATACAGAAAAAGGCGTTCTCTTTGATTTAATCAACGCTACGGCAAACACCGGAATCACCCTGACAGAATCTTTTGCCATGTTTCCCACCGCGGCCGTCTCTGGAATCTACTTTGCCCACACCAACGCTAGTTATTTTAATTTAGGAAAGATTGCCCGCGACCAAGTGGAAGATTATGCCCGCCGTAAAAACATGACAGTCGCTCAAATAGAAAAATGGCTGGGGCCTAATCTTGGCTATTAGGTGCCGCCTAATTCGTTGATACGACGCTCTGCCATCTGCGCCCAAAATAATTCTTCATCACGCGCCAAATCAATTACCTTATGATAAATAGAAATTGCCTCTGCTTTATCTTGTAATTGCTGATAGCAATAAGCCAAATAATACAGGCATGTTATATATAAGGGGGTTTCAGAATATTCAGCTAAATATTGATGAAAATGCTCCCGAGCAGCATCCCAACGCTTGATTTCGTAGAAATGAACGGCCTTATTATATATATCTGCCGCTGGCGCTGAAGCAGCATCATCTCCAGCTAAAACCAACGGTATCGATGCAGATACACATAAACATAAAGCAATTAACAGCCCCCTAAAATGAATGCTATTGGGCAATAACATTAGTAATTTCTGCATTTGCCAGCACATCCGATCCTTCTTCGCTATACGCATCCTCAAGCCCGCCAACTTCCGCTCCAAAATATTCAGCATCTTCACCATACCCTTCATCCATACCAATTTCTTCATTGCTCATTGGCTCATCCATTACCTGATCAATAGCCACATTAGACACAAGCTCCTCGCCTGATGCAAAAACACTCACCACTGGAAATAAAAATACAATAACCGCTAAAACAGCAAAAATATTCTTCATATCCCCTCCTTTTATATTCTTATCCTTATTTTAACGCAGTTTTAAGCACTTTTTCTAGAATTAAATCAGCTAAATTTGACGCAATCAACCGATTACCTTCGGGCGTGCAATGACCAAAATCTCCCGCAAACCGATCTGTAAATAAAGCATCATACCCAACCTGCATTAAGGCTTTCTGGAAATTAGACTCATTCCCCAAAAAGAAAATTCGCTCGTGATTAACAGCATCGCTCAACATCAATTTTAATGAAGCTAAACTCCTTAACGGGTATTGCATCACTACAACCTCAACGGATTTCTTATCCAATATTTCCATCATCCGCAAATAATTTGATTGCGTAAAAACCCCCACCCCCGAAAGCTCTTCCTGCCGGGCTAAATCAAAGAAAACCTTAGCTTGGTCTTTTAACCCCTGATTAGATAAACACCCGCCCATTAAATCGTGCCACGGCATCTTATCTTTAACTTTCAATGAATGACCATCCAACAAATCCATCACATAGGAGAAATACCGATGATCTTTACATAGACGCATTGCCACATCAATATTAACAGGCTCCAAGGGATTCTTCCCAATCATGCCCAATAATGCTGGAATATTATCGGTCGCAAAATAAATTTCATGAAGCCTCATCCTCGCCTTCCAATTAATTAACGGATTTCCTTGCTTGGCAATATACAAGAATAATTTCTCCGCCTGCACATATTCCTTCTCCCGCAAAGCTAATTCCGCCAACACAACTAATTTAGGATCAAGCCCTTTGGCAGAATCATTAACCGGCAATTCAAGCCCCTTCTTCTGACCTGCAAAACGCTCCTTAACCCCAATATAAATCCATCGACACAATTTATAAATCCTCAAATCAACTAAAAACCCCCTTAAACCGCCGCCATGGCGCATTAATTCATTAACAGGTATACGCTCACTGCCATCATTAATACCCATCATCACAATAACCATCTGCGGGGCATGCTCATCAATCCACGATTTTAAATGCTCCGCAATATAACCACTTCCTAGCCCTGGAACCCCTTTATTAATCACCTTAAATCGAGAAGACCCAGAACGTTCATTTAATATACGCTCAAGCTGAGCCGGATAGGACGATTCACCGCCTAAAGCAGTTGTTGATTCCCCAACACAAAGAATGCGGTACATGCCCTGGCCCAAGCTTCGCTTATTCTTTTCTTCCTGAATAAACAGAAATAAGGCACCAGCGCCCCGCAATAAGACTTCCACGGCGAGAACAACAAGCAGGATTGAACCAACAGCAGTAAATAAATAAGGAGCTATTTTCTTAAGCATTTGATGCTCATACAAAAGAACGTCCCTGGTTGGATTCGAACCAACGACGCCGGCCTTAGGAGAGCCGCGCTCTATCCAAAACTGAGCTACAGGGACATTATTTCTTGCGGTACAATTCTAACGTTTTTAAGTATTCAGCGGGAGCATTATATCCTAATTCTTGCGCTTGTTCCAGATATCGAATAGCTCCTTGAAAATCACGCAACTTAAATGAAAGGATGGATAAATTAACATACGCATTCTCATGCTTAGGATTAACCCCCACCGTTTTTATATACATGGCAATCGCTTCAGGAGACTGGCCTAACTGCGCATACACATTCCCTAAATTATAGTATGCTTCCGCATTCGCCGCATCCCCATCAATCGCATCTTCATAATTGCTGATCGCTTCCTTCATATTGCCCTGAGACTCATTAAGATACCCTAAATGAAAATACGCACGGCTATTCTTAGGGTCTATCTGCAATACTTTTAAGTACAATTGCCTGGCCCTATCTTGATCACCCAGGGTATTATAAATAACCCCCATATTCAAATACCCTAAAACATAACTCGAATGCATATGCACTAAACGCTGATACAACACCAAGGCTGTTTTTAAATCACCTGCCTCTTGATACAGCGTTGCTAAATTATACAGTGCTTGAGCATAATTAGACTGCAGCTGTAACGCCTTAACATAATACCGGATCGCTTCTTCCCGCCCCCCCACCTGCTGGTACAAGAAACCTAAATTATAAAAATCAACAGCCGTATACTTCTTGCGCGTTGACAATTGTTCAAAAGCACTTAATAATTCTTCCCGTTTTTCTTGATAAAGAACATTTTGGGGGGATTCGTCAATCGCACGGCCATATGCTTCTATGGCTTTAATATACACATCTTCGTCATCCGGATAAAACTTAATTAACTGATTATACGCACCCACCACCTTATCGGCCTGGCCTTTTAATTGGTAAACTTCCGCTAAACCAAAATACGCTTCCCGGTGTTTAGGATCAACCGCCAACACCGCTTGATAACCTTCTAATGACTTATCAAGCAACCCAATCTCTTTGTAGAACTCAGCTAAATTAATACTATAAATAGCATGCCGGGCGCCATCAACATTAATGGCTCGCTGATACAAATCAATAACTTTTGCATTATCCCTGCTAGGCTGCCGCTGATAGGCTTGGGCTAGATTATTATAAGCCATGGCATTAGGGGAAAATTTAACCTGGTGCTGCCAAAGCAAGAAATCATTCTTCCATACACTAGCCTGCTGGACGGTAACTAAGCCTAACCCTAGGGTAAGCGCTCCCAAAGCAATCACGAATAAAAACCGGACAACAGCTTCTTGCCCCTTTAAGAATAAATATATCGCCTCTAAGGTAAATGCCATCAGCACCGCTAAACCCAGCGCAGGCAAATACATTAAATGCTCCGCTGCCGTATTAATACCCTGATTTGGAACAACAACCCAGGAAGAAAAAATTAATACCCCATAAAACAGCATCGCAAAAATAACCAACCGTTGACGACGCAAGAACCATGCCCCCACCACAAGCAAAATAAACACAATAACTGCAAATAAATATGCCGGATTTAATAACGCTATTGGTTCAGGAACTTGATGTATCGGCAATGAAAGCACCGGTATAAAAAAATGGCGCAGGTAAAAAATAACAGTCCATATAAATAAAAGACACTGTTGCGGAAAATCAAGGAAGGGTAAACCAAACTTATGAATAAGCGTAAATAATGCAACGCCCCCGCTAATAAGGAAGAATGGCCACCTAGCTATCACGGCGTTGACATCAATACGACAGCCACGATACCAATCTATCAAGATTAAAATAAACGGAAAGCTCCAAGCCTGCGGACTAGCTAAAACACTTGCAAGAGCCAATCCTCCAGTTAACAGAAGCCTGCCTCTTAAATAAGCAAGCAACGCTCCTACATAAAAAACTGAAAAAAGAAGTTCTTGCCGCTGAGCTATCCAGGCTACTGATTCCACCCTGCTTGGATGAATCGCAAAAATCAACGCAGCCCCTAAAGCCGCCGTAAATGTCAATTTCAGCTGCATTAAAAGCAAAAAAACCAACGCAACCGTAACAAGATGCAATAATAAATTATTCAAATGATATGCAAATGGATTTAACCCCGTCCAATAATGCTCAACCCCATACATCAAGGTTGTTAACGGACGATGGATTCCATCTACACTAGATTGGAATAGGGCGTTCAAGGCAACTGTACCAAACGCCCTTACCTGAACATTCTCCGTCACTTGAGCTGGATCTCCCCAGCTTAAGAACTGATGGCCTAAGACAGGGGAAAAAAGAATAGCCGTAAGCACGACTAAACCTATAATGGAGAAAAAAATCCTTTTGCTGATTAAGAAAAGCACGGGCATGCTTCTTTGGATGGATTAATACTGGATTATGGAATAAACTGGTAAATCTTTTAAGCGATCCTTACCATTCAAAAACTTCAACTCAACCACAAAGGCAACGCCTACAATCTTTGCTTTCTGGGTCTTTAACAAATCAGCCACCGCCTTAACTGTTCCCCCCGTAGCCAACAAATCATCAACAATTAACACGCGCGCATTGGGAGCAACAGCATCTTCATGGATTTCTAAGGTGTCCGAACCATACTCCAACTGATAGGTAATGCTCTTAGTCTTATGGGGAAGCTTACCTTTCTTGCGCACCGGAATAAAACCACTCCCGAGCTTGTAAGCTAATGCAGATCCAAAAATAAAACCACGCGCCTCTACCGCTACAACATATTGCACGCGCGATTTCTTAAATTTCTTAGCCAAAACATCAATGGTTTTTTTAAAGGCTTCCTTATTTTTCAACAAGGTTGAGATATCTTTAAAAATAATCCCCTCTTTAGGAAAATTAGGAATATCACGGATATATTTTTTAATATCTGCTGTTGTCATAATTATGCCTTCCCCATTGATTCGGCTTTAATTAATTTTGCTGCCAACACTTCTTTAACCGGTAATTTAGCTTTGCCATGAGAAATCTGATATAAAAGCTCTAAACCAAGCCGTCCCATCTCAACCAATGGCTGAGCTACCGTTGCCAACTTAATTGAACTATTCACATTTAAAGGATTATCATCAAAACCACAAACAGATAAATCACCTGGCACGCTCATTTTCTTTGATTTAGCCACATCAAGCACCTCTAAGGCCATAACATCCGACGCTGCAAAAATAGCGGTAGGCTGATCCTTAAGCTTCAATAAGTCCTGCGCTGCTTGGCGGGCTGGGGTGCGTAGAAACCCACCAATCTTCACATAGCTTTTATCAACATCAATATTGTGTTTTTTGAGCGCGTCATGATAACCTTCCAAACGGGCTTGACCGGCCTGGGTCGATAAATCACCGGCAATGGTGGCAATCTTGGTATGGCCTAATTTGACGAATTCATCCACCACCTGCACCGCAGCCTTATAATTATTGACCGCAATGTAGTTGATCGGCTCATTAATGACGTTATTCAAGACTAAGCACGGCATACCCTTGCGGATAGCCTGCTTGACAATTTCGATGTCATTATCAATATCCGCAAATAAAATGCCGTCGACATGCTTGTGGTCCAACAAGGTTGGGTCAAGCCAGGTGCTATGATCGCCACGATCCGTAATATGCACCAGGAAATCCACATTTAAACGGCTAGCAGCTAAGTTAACGCCCTTAGTAATTTCACCTGTATAAAAAGAATGAAAAATATCTTCAAAACGAGGCAAAATCAACACATAAATTGGTTTACGCTTAAGTTTAGCTGTGCTCATGAGTCTCCTTGGGAATCATCCTGACGTTGAACCACCTTCTTTAATTTCTTCATGGTTACTTCTTCGATTTGGCGAACCCGCTCACGCGAAAGGCCAAGTTTCTTGGCAATCTGCGCCAAGGTATGCGGCTCTTGTTCATTAAGCCCAAAACGTAATTGCATGATGATGCGTTCGCGCTCTTCCAATGACTCCAAAATAGAGTGCGCGCGTTCCTTATTAAGGAACAATTCCACCGACGCATCTGGCGCCGCCATGGACTCATCTTCGACCACATCCTTAACCTGACCCTCACCACCCTCACTTAAAGGCGCATCAAGGCTGGACATTTTCGTAATTGCGTTGTCTAGTTCTCTTACCTTTTCAATCGTCAATTTTAATTTCTTGGCGATCTCAGCGGCGGAAGGACGGCGACGCAATTCATGCGTTAATTTTTCCACCGTCTTGCGGTATTTGATAATTTCTTCGTTCAAATAAACAGGCACGCGGATCATCTTGCCTTGATCGATAATCGCGCGTGAAATCCCCTGCTTAATCCACCATGATGCGTAGGTTGAAAAACGAAACCCTTTTTCCGGGTCGAATTTATCAACCCCGCGCATCAGGCCTATATTTCCTTCTTCAATCAAATCACTTAAAGCAATACCCAAATTGGTATAACGCTTAGCAATAGAAATAACCAAACGCAAATTTGCGTTGATCATCTGATCGCGCGCAGCCTTATCACCCTTTTGCACCCGACGGGCTAATTCCACTTCCTGCTCGGCGGTTAAAAGCGCAATGCCTTTAATTTCCTTTAAGTATGACTTGATTGGATCCATTTATTTCTTTTTACCTTTTGATGATTTGGCAGCCTTATCCGCTAACGCGGCTTGGGCGGCAGCTAAACGTGCGATCGGCACGCGGTACGGTGAACAGGATACATAATTCATCCCGGCACGGTGACAGAACTTAACACTTTCTGATTCACCACCATGTTCACCACAGATACCAATCTTTAATTTAGGATTGGTGGAACGGCCTAATTGAATACCCATCTTCACCAACATCCCAACACCGCTTTGATCCAAGCTTTGGAATGGATCATCACGGAAGATACCATAACCACCATCTTTTTCCGATGCCACGTAGGTCGGCAAGAAACGACCAGCGTCATCACGGGATAACCCTAAGGTCATCTGGGTCAAGTCATTGGTACCGAAGCTAAAGAATTCTGCTTCTTCGGCCACTTCATTAGCTAACAAGGCAGCGCGAGGAATTTCAATCATCGTACCTACCATGTAAGGCAATGTCACCTTGGCTTGCTTGATCAAATGATCAGCGGTCGCCTTGGTTTGAGCTTTTAAAACTGTAAATTCTTTCTTATCCATGGTCAAGGGGATCATGATTTCAGGTAAGACCTTGATACCTTCCTTGCGGCACTTGATAGCAGCGGCAATAATGGCCGTTACCTGCATTTCCAAGATTTCTGGATAGGTAATGCACAGGCGGCAACCACGATGACCTAACATCGGGTTAGATTCATGCAATTGCTCGCAACGGTGCTTGATCTTATCCGTCGATAAACCGGTGATCTTACTTAATTTTTCAATCCCCGCATGATCCTTTGGTGTGAACTCATGTAATGGAGGGTCAATTAAACGGATGGTAACCGGGAAACCATTCATAGCCTTGAAGATGCCATAGAAGTCATTAGTTTGGAATGGCAACAATTTCGCTAATGCAGTTTTGCGCGTTTCCAAGGTTTCAGCGACGATCATTTCCTGGATGGCCAAGCGGCGTTCTTCAGTATCAAAGAACATATGCTCGGTACGGCATAACCCGATACCTTCAGCGCCCATCTTGATGGCGTTAACGGCATCATATGGTGTATCGGCATTGGTACGCACATTGATGGTGCGCATTGAATCTGCCCATTTCAAAATAGTGTAATAGGCAGCTGGCAATTCCGGCTCCTTTAATTGCATTTCACCGGAGTAAATCTCACCTTGAGAACCATCGAGGGTGATAAATTCACCTTGCTTAATGGTCTTGCCGCCGATAACCATGGAATGCGTTTCATAATTAATATTCAACGCTTCACAACCAACGATACAGCATTTACCCCAACCGCGGGCAACCACCGCCGCGTGAGATGTTTTACCACCCGTTGCAGTCAAGATACCTTTAGCCGCATGCATACCACCCACATCTTCCGGGCTGGTTTCCTTGCGCACTAAAATCACATTCTCGCCCTTCTTTCCTAAACGCTCAGCGTCAGCAGCGGTAAAGACAACCTTACCTGAGGCAGCACCAGGAACAGCATTAATACCAGAACCTAAACGCACCGTCTTTAATTGAGATGGTGTGATCTTGGTGGTATCGATAACTGGGTAAAATAAACGTTCGATGTCGTCGGAAGAAATACGGCCCACCGCTTGTTCCTTGGTGATAACCGGCTTGACGGCCAAATCTGCCCACTTCTTAGGCAAATAACCTTTTTTCACCAGGTCATTAGCTTGTGCCTTAGTTAACAAAGGCTTGGTGGCGTGATCCAACGCAATGCTAAACGCAGCAGCCGGAGAACGCTTGCCCGTACGGCATTGTAGCATGTATAACTTTTGATCTTCGATAGTGAATTCCAAATCCTGCATTTCCTTATAATAGGATTCAAGGATGGCACGCACGGCACACAATTGATCGTAGGCCTTGGGCATATCATCTTGCAGCCTAGACAACTTTAAAGGAGTACGGATACCAGCCACAACGTCTTCGCCCTGGGCGTTGATTAAATAATCGCCGTAGAAGGTATTCTCGCCGGTATTAGGATCGCGGGTAAAGCAAACACCCGTACCTGAATTATCACCCTTATTACCAAAGACCATTTGCACAACGTTAACAGCCGTACCTTTTAAGTCCGTAATCTTTTCAACACGACGATAGGTCTGCGCCTTCTCAGCTTCCCAAGAAGAAAACACCGCCATAATAGCACCCCATAATTGCTTATATGGGTCTTGCGGAAAATCTTCACCCTTATTCATCTTGTAAAAAGCCTTAAATTGATCACACAATTCTTTTAATTTCTCAGCAGGAATTTCCGGGTCATTCTTAACACCAAGCTCATGCTTCATTTCATGGAGCATATCTTCCATCGGCTGTTTTGACAAACCCATGGCCGTCGAAGAATACATTTGGATAAAACGGCGGTAAGAATCATAGGCAAAGCGGGGATTGCCGGTTTTCTTGGCTAAACCTTCGACAGATTTATCATTCAACCCTAGGTTCAAGATTGTTTCCAACATACCTGGCATGTAACGGGCCGCACCAGAACGCACAGAAACTAACAGAGGATCATTAAAATCACCAAGCTTTTTACCAGTAACCTTCTCGAGTTTAATCACCGCATCGCGCACTTCAGCTTCCAAGCCCTTAGGCAATTTACGACCTAATTTGTAATATTCTTCGCAGGTTTGAATAGTCACTGTAAAACCAGCAGGAACCGGAATACCAATGGAGGTCATTTCCATTAAACCAATACCCTTACCCCCTAAGACATTCTTCGTTAATGCTTCGCCTTTTGCTTCTGCCTTACCGGCGCCGTAGGAATACACATGCTTGTTTGCCATTTTGCTAACTACCTTTCTGTTTTTTGTTTGGGGACACCTACCGTAACCTTAATTCATTAAATTGAATTAAGGTTACGGTAGGTGTCCCACAATTATAATCTTTCCTTTAAATATTGATGCAAACGCTCAACTGAAATACGCTCTTGCAACATCGTATCCCGGTGGCGAACTGTTACTTGACCATCTTCCAAGGATTGCACATCGACGGTAACGCAGAACACCGTCCCCACCTCATCCTGACGGCGGTAGAGCTTACCTATGGCAGCGGAATCATCATACACACAAACGATATCTTTTTGAAGTTCTGATTTGATTTTCTTAGCTAAGGCCACAATCCCGTCATTCTTCTTTAATAATGGCAGGACTGCTACCTTAATAGGAGCTAATTTGGGGTGGAATTTCATCACCACACGCGTACTATCCTTAACCACTTCTTCATGATAAGCATCAACCAAGAAAGCCAAGGTGCCGCGGTCACATCCGCCGGAAGGCTCGATCACATGGGGATAAAATTTCTCATTGGTCACTGGGTCTTGGTATTGTAAATCCTTACCTGAGAATTTTGCATGCTGCTTTAAATCGTAATCACCACGATTAGCAATCCCCTCTAATTCAGACCAACCAAAAGGAAATAAATATTCGATATCGGTACAGCCAGCGGCATAATGAGCCAACTCATCATTGGCATGCATGCGATGCCGCAACTTCTCTTGATTAAGACCTAAGGATAAATACCAATTAAATCGTGTTTCAATCCATTCTTGATAAAATTTCTCTGCCTGCTCAGGACGACAAAAATATTCAATTTCCATCTGTTCAAACTCACGGCTGCGGAAAATAAAATTCTTTGTAGTTACTTCATTACGGAATGATTTTCCTGTTTGAGCAATTCCAAAGGGGAGCTTACGATGAGTGGAATCAAGAACATTAGTAAAATTAACAAAAATACCCTGCGCAGTTTCAGGCCTTAAATAAACCTTCTCTGCTGTTTCTTCGACTGGACCCAATGACGTCTTAAGCATTAAATTCGCAGCTACACCTTCATCTGGCAAACTTGCCCCGCAATTAGGACATGGCGTGTGCGCAATACCGCGGTCATCACTACCTAATCGGCGAACAAAATCTTCAAATTTCAACGTAGCACCCTTAAAAGCAAGATGCAAATCTGCAATATAAGAAAATGTCACTTCAGGATCTTTAACTAACGAAAGATTAGGTGCCAAGGATTTACCTGGACCTTTAGCCCAGCGGAGTAAGAATCCAGCATCTTGAGGCTTTTCCATGGACTTAGCTAATGCTTGAAACCACGGACTAGTTTGAATTTCTTCAAAAACCTTATCTAAACGAAAATGACGGCTACAGGCAGGACATTTGACAAAGGGGTCTGAAAAACTATCAGCATGACCTGAAGCCTTCCAAACCATTGAATGCATTAAAATACCAGAGTCAAGCCCAACCACATCATCTCGATGATGGATCATAGCCTGCCACCAGGCATTCTTTAAATTACGTTTTAATTCAACCCCTAACGGGCCATAATCAAAAACGCCGTTTAAACCGCCATAAATTTCGGAGGATTGAAATACAAAGCCTCTGCGTTTGCAAAGGGAAATAACTTTTTCCATCAAATCAGGGGTATGCATATGAGGGTGTATTCTAGCAAAAGCCTTTCAAAATGCAAGGCGAATGTACAATAGACAAGAACCAAAAAATTCCTTAAACCGCCTAACCTTCTTCCCCATGCCCTAAGAATTTCTTTAACATCACTGGATCCTTGGTTTCGGCTAATTGATCATAACTATCCTTAATCCACTGTTCCCATTGGGGATCATTGCCGCCAATAACATCAACAACAAAAACCACCCCGCAAAGATAGCCCCGCCCCCAGGACATGACTGGCCGCCACCAACGCAAGGAGGCTTGAAGTGGTAAGAATTTTAACTCACTGGATGTTAACTGAAAAACCACTGATTGGGAGGCTTTAAAGGGCTTATCTGTTTCAAAAGCTATACCAGAAAGACTGGTATTATAAATCTTACCCCTCCCCTTTAACCCTTGAGCTTCAATAGACCATTCAACATCTACATGCCGACGCAAACGAAAATGACGACGCCCATCATTAAACTCTTCCATATCAACCCCATTCTTAACGGTTAGCTAATTAAAATATTTTTCCAACCAGCAAGGGCAATACCGCCTCCACCCTTAAAATACGCGGACCCAAGTCGATCGCTTGAAAACCAATGCCTATCAATTTTGCTACCTCAAAATCAACCAAACCACCCTCGGGGCCAATAATCAGGGTGACGGGTTTCCCCCCCGCCTTAGGGCAGGACTCGCCACTTCCCGGATGCGCCACCAACCCCAAACTGCCTTCCATTAATTGAGGCAATTCATCTTCAACAAATGGTTTAAACCGCTCCCTTAACAGCACCTGCGGCATCACCGTATCCTTACCCTGCTCTAACCCTAATACCAATTGCTCTTGAATAAACTCAGGCCGCAACGCTGATGAATTCCACAACGATTTCTCTACACGATTAAAATTACACACAACAATATGCTTAACCCCCAATGACGCCGCGCATAAAAAAATACGCTTAAGCACCGGCGGACGGGCTAAAGGCATAATTAACGTTAAAGGTAACGCTGGTGGTGGCGACTGATCTAAATTCACCTCCAACTCGAGGGCAGTTTCGCTAATAAGCACCACCTTACCATCACCCATTAAACCATTGAGCTTACCTACCGTTAATATATCCCCTTCCTTAACCCGCAACACATCCTGCGCATGCTGCAAGCGGCGATCCATCAACCGCACCCGATTGTCCGCAACAAAATCATTATCAAAAAGCAAAATTAAATTCATTAGCTATGGAACGAATGAGCGTCGTCGGGGAATTTTCTTGACTCGACTTCCTGTTTATATTGCTTAACCGCCTCAATGATCTGCGGACCTAAATTAACATATTGCTTGGTAAATTTCGGCTGGTAACGGGTAAACAACCCTAGAATATCATGAATCACCAAGACCTGCCCAGCACAATGAGGGCCAGCCCCAATACCAATGGTTGGAATAGTCAATTGCTTAGTAATTTCTTGGGCCAACTTGGCAGGGATACATTCCAAGACGATAGAAAAACAACCTGCTTCCTGCAGCGCAAGGGCATTATCCATAATCCGACGGGCAGAATCCACATCCCGCCCCTGCACCTTCATGCCGCCAATCTTTTCAGCGGTTTGCGGCGTCAACCCCACATGCCCCATCACCGCAATACCTGCCTTAACAATTGCCTGAGCCACCTGCGGACACTCGTGAAACCATTCTAATTTCACTGCATCACAGCCAATATCAATAAACTGCTGTGCATTAGCCACAGCCGCTTTAGGATTTGATTGATAGGCATCAAAAGGCATATCACCAATGAGCACCGCATGCTTAACAGCCCGGCGCACCGCCCGCGCATGGTGCAGCATTTCCTTCATGCCAACTTCCTTGGTGGACTCTAAACCCAAAACCACATTGGCCAGGGAATCACCCACCAGGATCATATCAATACCCGCCTGATCAATAAAACTAGCGAGCGGAAAATCATAGGCCGTTAACATCGTAATCGGTTGGCCAACCTTTGCTTTATTTAATACCGCATCAATAGTCATCAATTTAACCTTTAAAAAATTCAATCATTTTCTTAGCCGCCGCCTTGCCGGAAGCAATCGCATCAACCACCGCCCCAGCCCCTGTCACCACATTACCGCAGGCAAAAATCTTCTCTACACTGCTTTGCCCGGTTAATTCATCAACCCAAAGCGACCCATCAGCCTTAAACTTTAATTGCGGCAAATGCGTCTTAATAAACCCGTTTGGCCGTCGACCATGCGCTAAAATAATTGTCTGCGCTTGCAGCAGAACATCCTCTTGCTTTGTTGGTTCTAAAACCAACCCTTCTTCTCCCTCAATAATCTCTAGACGGCGGCAGCGCAGGCCCGCAGCAAAACCAGCCTCATCACTGTCAATTGCTAACGGCTCTAGCGGAGCTTCTAAAATAACCCCTTCTTCCAACCCCGCCTTAATATCATCGATATGCGCCTCCATCTCCTCTTCAAGCCCAGGAAAAACCAAATGAACCTGCTGGCCTAGGCGGATACTCATCCGCGCTGCATCAATAGCCGAAGCTGAACCACCAACCACGATAGTTTTTACTCCCTTAACCAAGGATCCAGCCACATTAGCAACTTGATCCTTCCCTAAAGCTTGGAGACGCATTAAGAATTCTTCTGCATAATAAACCCCCGCCAGGTTTTCTCCTGGAATTTGAGAAAAATCAGGAACCCCAGCCCCTACCGCTAATAAAATAGCCGTAAACCCCTGCATAAAAATTTCTGATGCCGTCAAGGTTCCACCAAAGAAAACATTGGTTTGAATCTCAACCCCTAAGGCCTCAACAAAAGCAATTTGATCATCTAGAACTTTTTGGGGCAGGCGAAACTCCGGAACACCATAACGCAGTAAACCGCCAGGCTGATCCATTGATTCAAAAATCGTTACCGCAAATCCTGCCTGAGCAAGGTAATATGCCGCTGATAATCCCGATGGCCCCGCCCCAATAACCGCTATCTTTTTTCCATTAGTCGTAATCGATATCTTCTTATTTAACTTAGGCTGCCCAAAATCAGCTGCATACCTCTCTAAGCCACGGATACTTATCGACGACCCTTCATGATGAAAAATACACGCACGCTCACAAGGAGCCGGACAAATCCGCCCGCAAATAGCAGGAAAAGGATTCTGCTGACGAATACGCTCCAAGGAAGACAAGGCATCCCCTTCACGCAGAAAACGGATAAATCCAGGAATATCAATGCCAAGCGGACAACCAGCTAAACAACTAGCCACCGCACATTGCGGACAACGCCTGGCTTCATCCTGAGTTATTTTTTTCTGGAAACCAAGAGAGACTTCACGGACATTAAAAATCCTGGCCTCTTTTGGCTGATTAGATGGTTTTGTTTGCCCCATCGGGTCTCCTCACAAGCATTCATGCGTTTACTTAAATCCTTAAAATCAACCTTATGCCCATCAAAATGAGGCCCTTCAATGCACGCCAATTTTACACCATCACTTAATTTTATCCGGCAAGAACCACACAAACCCAAACCATTACTCATATAGGTATTAAGTGAAACACGCAACGGAATTCCCTTATCTCGAGTCATCCCGGCTGCCGCTTCCATCATTTCAACAGAACCTATCGCATAGACATAATCAACCTGGTATTTATTTAATAATTCTTTTAAAATTGTCGATGCCAATCCTTTACGCTCATAAGAACCATCGTTCGTGGCAATAACAATTTCGTCACAGACAACCCTCATTTGAGATTCCAGCATCAGCCATTTTTTTGACTTTGCACCAACAATACCAATAACCTTATTTCCTTTTTTCTTTAATGCTCGGCAAATCGGAAGAATTTGAGCCACCCCAATACCAGTCGCTACGCATACCACTAAACCATATTTCTCGAGGCTGGGCGCTAAACCCAAAGGACCCACCACCTGAGCTACCGATTGGCCGATTGAAATATCACCCAATTGACGGGTTGCAATACCCACTTCATGCACAATTAACGAGATAAGGCCCTTACGCTCATCAGCATCGACCACGGTCATCGGAATAGCCTTGCCCCCAGCCACAGGCGTTACCATGACAAATTGGCCAGCCTGTACTTTTGAAGCAATAGCGGGCAGGGCCAGATCTATACGCTTTATATCTTGCGCTAATATTTGCTTATGGACAACCTTTGCCATCATTTAGAAAAACACCCCCGGCGGCGGCTTAGGCAAACCATCCGCCACCTGCAGAACCTTGCCCAACAAACCAAAAGTACCGCCAATAATTTGACCTGGAAGTGAAAGCAACTGACACCCCGTTTGCGTTAAACAAAAGACTATTAAACAAATAAATAAAATATTGGTTTTACGTTGCTTCAAACGCTCCCCCTATTTTAGAAAAATCTCAGCTTCCCCAAAACGCCCACCCAGATTCATCCGCACCGCTTGCGCATCAAATGTCCCCATGGCCTTAAAAGCCGGAATCAAGATGTTTTGGGCATTAAACATCACCCGATTAATTGCCTTTAAACGCATATCATAAGCGGCTAATTCTTCGGGTATTTGTTCAACCTGTACTTTACCCGAGTTAATCTCATCATGCAAGCGGTCAATTTCCCGCTGTAAATTCTCAATAGCCCCTATATTATCCGGTGCAGCCGCATCCTTTAGTTCTTTTAGTTTAACAATAGCCACCTTTAACTCATCCTTCTTTTCATCGATGACTTGAACCAATTCCCGGCCCTGCTCCTCAACTTGCTCTTTATAACTCGCCGCCAAAGAAAGCTGGCTTCCCAAATATTTATCCGTCCACTCTGCTAAAGCAATGGCCCGTAAGGCAAGGTCACTAAGCTTTATAAAGGTCATTGAATTATTGTCTGCGCCTTGCTCTAAATTAAACTGTTTAAATGTTTTTTCCTGGGCCAGGGAACGGCCAGGCTCAGCAAAAACATCAATTGATTTTTTTAACAATTGACGTGAAGAAGCAACCAACAGATAATCACCCAAGAAAGCATAGCCTGGATCCATATTCGCCCCAAAAGGCAATTTCATAAAACGAAGCTCCACCTTGCCATATTCCTCATCTTCAATGTCAACCATCGGATTAGCGGCGGCCCGGCGCAACAGCTCATTGACCTGCATTCGATCATTTATCTTTATAAAAAACAAAAACCTAGGAAAAGGAAACATGCCGCGCGTATCAACATCTGTTAAATAAAACCCCGCCTCATTACCCAATACAGGCAAAACTTCTTTCTCAATATCGATCTTTAATCTCTTTTGTATTTTTCCAACAAGAGCTTGCCCCCATTCAAGAAATTCTGGTGACGACGAATGCAGTTGCTCCTGAACTTCTTGCCAATAATCACCAAAATCATAACAATTACCCCAATTATACCCAATTGCATTAGCCGGAACAAAGAATAGCGATTTATTGTCCCCCTTGGGGCATGACAACAACTTGCGTTGAGAAGGCGTCATCATTTTTAAATTAAGTGCAGCAATAAATTTAAACCGATGAAAATCCCCTGACGCAAAGGACACCCCAAAGGCATCGACCGCATTAAAGCCTTTTAAAGCTTCATTAATTTTTTCTGGCTCAGCCCCTGCATTAAGATACGCAAATCCATCATCGTTTGGATACGAACGGCTTAAAACATCAATGAAATGCCCTTGTTGAGACAGTGGTTTCGCATCCTTTAAATAAACATCAATAACCCGTTCTAAAGCTTTCGGCGATTGACCACCGGCAACAAGCAAATCACCCAATCTAATATATGAAATCTTAACCTTCTTATTCTTCGCATCCACCTGATTAATCTTAATACCCCGATACATCGCGTGTGTCAGCGCAATATCATCCCCCCAAAAATTTGACACCTGAGCCAAAAACTCTGCCGCCGCAATGGAGGCTTTTAAACGAATAAACAATACGGGCTCCGGACAAAATGCCAATGCCACTTCCCGCCCAAGCACCTTGCCCAAAAGAGGATTATCCAACATTTTCTTTATTTGTTCCTGCCAATACTTAACTTGATTAATCTTATCAGAGGGAAATTCATTCTTAAGCATCACCTTTTGAATATCAATAGCATTTATTTCCTTTAAAAAAGAACTTGTGCCTATATTACGCAGGTACTTATCTGCCTGGGTTAAGCGCGCATAAAAAATCGTATCTTCAGGCAATATAGACGCAATAGTTATCGTTGGACGTGATAAGAAAAACCAAAGCAAGGCTATAACAATAAGGATAAGCCCTGCCCCTAACGGTATAAATAATTTCTTAAGCAAGCTCATGACACTCCAAAAAATTGATATGCATTATGATTAACCATACTTAATGTTTTATCTTCATCAATGCCTTTTAATAAAGCCAACGCTTTACAGGTACGCCACACATCCTTAGGTTCGGCAGTAAAACCACCTTCCCCTTCTCGAAAATAAACAGGGCAATCGGTTTCAATCAAAATCCGTTCCAACGGTGCCGCTGACATCGCCTCACGCGATTGAGGGCTGGTTGCCACCGACGGGCTTGTTGATACATAATAGCCTGCATCCAGGATACCTGTTAAATATTCCAAGGGCCCACTGTACCAGTGAAACAACGCTCTTCTTACTCCCGCTGCCTTACTCATCGCCAAACAATCGCGCCAGGCCCCACGGCTGTGAATCACAATAGGCAAATTAAACTTAGCCGCTAACTCTAAATGGACAGCAAAAGAATCTTTTTGCTTGCCACGCTCTAGCTCATCCTTACGCACCCACTTGTACTGATAATCCAAACCGGTTTCACCAATCGCGGTCGCATCCTTAATATGCTCACGCAAGAAATCAATAGCCTGCACCTGTGTCGCTTCGTTAACCTTGCCGGGATGAATGCCCAACGCTGGATAAATCTTAGGCTGCATATACTGCTTAGCAATACTTAATGTTTGCTGCATCGATGGCAAATCAACACTCATCGCCATAATAGCTGCAACCTTGGCCTCATGCGCGCGATTCAACGCAGCAGGCAAATCTTCAAGTTGGTCAATATGCGCGTGCGTGTCAATAATTGTCATTGGCTATCAATAATAAAGGTCACAGGCCCGTCGTTGATTAAGCTTACATCCATCATGGCCCGAAACTGGCCCGTTTGCACTTCGGCGCCGGTCTGCCGCAACTGGGTGACAAAATAATTATATAATTCTTCAGCTTTAATTGGTTCTGCCGCTTCATCAAAGGATGGGCGACGACCTTTGTCGCAATTACCATACAAGGTGAATTGAGAAACCACTAAAAATGCGCCACCGGCCTCTTGAGAAGATAAATTCATCTTGCCCGCCGTATCTTCAAAAACACGCAATTCAACCAATTTGCGCACCAAATAATCAGCTTGGGAATTCGTATCCGTCTTAGCTACACCTAAGAAAATCAATAAACCCTTATTGATGGCGCCAACCACCTTGCCTTCAACCGCAACAGAGGCCTGGTGTACACGTTGAATAATTACCCTCATAAAAAACCTCTAGTCCTTTTCATAGATTATAGTTTCCTCGCCTACAGGCGTCAACCAAATATCCACACATTTACCGACGAATAAATTCACTTTTTTCCCTTTCCAAAATTGACACCGCACCCTATTTGTGTTACAAAGTCATCAATGAATCTCAAGGAACTTTTAAAACAACACGCCTTTCCTCAAGATGCGATTGATGCCATTACTCAATCCGGCATCGTTAACCTGCACCCCCCACAAGCTGAAGCTATCCGTAAAGGGGTATTGGATAAAAAAAATGTGATCATGGCTGTGCCTACGGCTGCAGGTAAAACCCTGATCGCTGAACTGTGCATGCTTAAATCCATCCTGCTCCATGGCGGGAAGGCGCTTTACATTGCACCGCTCAAAGCGCTTGCCTCTGAGAAATACCATGACTTTAAGAAAAAATATGAACACCTGGGCGTTAAAATCGGCATTGCCACCGGTGATTTAGACTCACCTAGCAAATATTTAGACCGTTACCAAATCTTAATCGCTACGGCTGAAAAGGTTGACTCCCTCCTGCGCGCTAAAGCTGGCTGGCTGATTAACAGCCTTTCAGTCATCGTACTAGATGAAATTCATTTCATCGACGACGAAAGCCGCGGGCCCACCTTAGAAATTTTAATCACCCGCATTAAACAATTAAAACCGGATATTCAAATCCTGGGGTTAAGCGCAACAATTTCAAATGCCCGGGAAGTCGCTGACTGGCTCAATGCAGAACTGGCCTTAAGCCATTGGCGTCCTATTCCTTTAAAAGAAGGCGTTTACTTTAACGAAAAGATTCATTTTAATAATGATTCGGTGCGGATTGTTAAAGAAGAAGCCGATGAAGACCTGCATAAATTGACCATGGATACTTTACGTGGAGGCGGGCAGGTTTTGGTCTTTGTTAATTCCCGCCGTTCAGCCCAAGCTTCGGCGCGAGAAGTCGGGCCTTGTGTGGCCAGCTTACTTAAACCAGAAGAAAAAGATGCCTTAAGCCTTTTAGCCAAGGAAATTGGCGACGATCCATCGGCCACCAAGGTGTGCAAGAAACTGGCTGACATAATCAAGCAAGGCTCGGCCTTTCACCATGCAGGCTTGACACCTAAACAACGCCGCTTAATTGAAGATCATTTTAAACTTAATATCATCAAGGTCATTTGCTCCACCCCTACCCTGGCGGCAGGTGTTAATCTGCCTGCCCGTCGGGCGATTATCCGCGATTGCAAACGTTATGCCTCAGGTCTTGGCTCTGTTTATATCTCCGTTGGCGAATATAAGCAATGCGCAGGTCGCGCGGGACGTCCGCAATATGATGATTATGGTGAAGCAGTCTTGATGGCTAAGTCATTATCCGAACAAAATACCCTGTATGAAAAATTTGTCATGGCCCGTCCTGAGCCAGTCACGTCCAAATTAGGGACTGAAGCGGCCTTGCGCATTCATGTGTTGTCATCGATTGCCGCTGGTTACGTGCATGATATCAACGGCATGTTTGAATTCATGAATCAGACCTTCCTGGCCCATCAGCGCCAGGGAACCAACATGATTGATTTGATCAGCGAAATCTTTGACTTCCTGCATAAGAATGGATTTATTGATAAAAGTGGCTTCCGTTTCTTTACCACCCCCTTTGGCAATTACACCAGCCGGCTTTACATCGACCCCATGACCAGCCTTACCTTGCGTGAAGGTTTGGATAAGATACATAAAGGCAAATCATTCTCGACCTACGGGCTCTTGCATATGCTCGCCTGCTGTCCGGATAGTGAAATGCTTTCCGTTGGCAAGGCTGATTACGAAGAACTGGAATCCTTATCAGCTAAATTAGAAGACGAATTAATCTTAACGCCTAACGATTTGCCGCAATTGCAGGATGCTTATACTTTTTATGGAACGCTTAAAACCATGTGGCTGCTCTCTCGCTGGATTGACGAGGATAAGGAAGAAGCCATGTGTGATGATTTTAATGTGGGGCCGGGCGACATTTACCGTCACGTCGAATCCGCCGGATGGCTGCTCTATGCCGCCGGCATGATTGCCGAGCTTTATCACTACAAGAAATTAACCTTCGAATTAGAAACCCTGCGCAGCCGCGTGCGTTACGGGATTAAGGAAGAACTTTTAGAACTTGCGTCACTCACTGGTGTAGGCCGGGTGCGGGCGCGCATGCTTTTAAAGCACGGCTATCATAAATTAGGCGATTTGAAATTTGCGACAATCGAACAATTAGCCTCGATTAAGACGATTGGCAAGGCCTTAGCGAAGGACATCGTCCACCAAATCAATCACCCCACCCACAAGCGCCAATACAAAAACCCCGCCATGGCCACGGTCGAGTCTGTCGATGATGCTCCTGTCGAAGAATTACCCTCTGAGTGGACGGATTAAACTACTTAACGCACGGCGCCGGACCCGCTCTTCTAAAGTTTCCCATCGACTATTCATCATCTTGCCTTATCTTTTTCAAAATCTTCAACGGTAAACATCCTTACGATGGGAAATTAACATTACTTGAACCGTCTTTACTTGCTCATAAATACAATAAACAATACGATAATCGCCTTGCCGCACGCGATATCTATCCCGATACCCATCCATTTTCAAACAACCAAATGGCCTAGGATTACGCTCAAGACTAGTCATAAGAGCAAAAACCTTCTCAGCATCCTTAAGAGGAATGTGATCTAAATCTTTATAAATCCGTTTATCTAATGAAAGCTTATACATTAGCCCCGCTTTTTGCGTAAAGCCATATATTTGACCAAGGCCTCTTTGGACGTAAACTCAGCCGTCTTAAGACGCTCATCAACAATAGCATTCTCATTAGCCATTTGCTTAATCTCAAGAAGCTTTTCTTTTAATGCCTGAATAACAAAAAAACGCATCTTTACCCCGTGATGATCACAATAATCATCTATGTTCTTTTTTAAATCGACCGGAATACGAGCCCCAAGACTTACTAAGTTTGACTGTGCCATATTTAATCTCCTTTGATATCATTTGCACTATAAAGATATCATTTATTATCATTTGTGTCAAGCTGCAGGAAGACCTAGTTCCATCGGGAGATTGGTAACGGGTTTGATCTCGTTGATGATAAATTCCGCCCCAGTAACTTGTGCCGCATCAATATCAACACCATTAAAATCAAAATGAAAACCTTCCCCTTCGTTCTTCACCTGCAAACTCATCTGTGCAGGATTCATATCAATACCACCCTTAGCCCTCATCGCCGCATCTGATTGCACCCTATGGATATTGCTTTCCCTGCTTAATTCATAAACATGCCTTAAAGCATCGTTGGGATTAGGATAATGCTTTAACGCCAAATAGGCCATTATGCGGCCATAGTCGTAGTGCCAAGATTCCTCATCACTTGATTTAGGAAGACTCTGATCTTGTTGCGTTATTACTGATCTGGCATGCTTTAACGCGTTAACTATTTCATCTTCATCAGATACCAAAAGCAAACCTCTCCTTATATACCCTTTGGACTTCAATAATGTTCTTAATAATGTTTCTTGATCTTTCAGGGAGCCAGGAAACTTTTCATAAATTACCTTTGCCCATAATTTATCCTCTTTCTCCCATTCAAATTTATCATATTCACCAAGTTTATTGGCAATCAGGATTCCATAGGTGTTAGCAAAAAAATTATGCCGGGGCAACCGCAACATATGCGTTACTTCATGAGCAATTTCAATGAACGGTGATTCTTCCCTAATCATCATAAGATCTAACCCTTTTACTTGAAAACCTCCAGCCAAGAAAAACAATATCCCCTGTGAACCTGTAAATCCTAAAATAATTATGTTTATCAAAGCCCCTATTCCATGCTCTTGAGGGGCATTATAAATAACCGGCAATGCAGCAATTGCTGTTGAAACCATAAGAGAAAAAGCCAATACTTTGAGCCGTTTCCCGTTAAAGAACTTAACTTTTTTTATTAAATCCGCTTCCTTGTATTTAGGCGTTTCTCCATAAGCATCTAATAATTCTCTGAAAACATGGTGAATCTTCCTTACCTGCTCTAATTGCCTTGCTTGTTGCAAAGCTGAATCAACGCCTTCCAGTCGCATTTCCCTTTCCCCCGCCCCTCTCCCTACCCCCATCGCCGCATTTGCTGGGTTTGCACTCATTATCGCGTTTGTAGGCTTTAAAGCCGCCTTCAGCTTCTCAATATTATCCCGATACGGTTCATTAAGGCTAAGCACCCGTTGCCATTCTTTAGCATTCGCATTAAACGCTTCGTTAGGCCAGTCTGTTTGTTGGAGCTTATCCAGCAAGGCAAAGAAGTTCTCAATAGAAGGACGCATGTCTTGATTATCTAATCGCTCAATTAGAACATCACTACTAAAATTTAAAAACCTTCTAATTTCATCCTCATATGACCCAAATTCTATAAGGTAATCTAATAAACCGCCCTGCTTATCTAAGTCTTCTTTTGAAAATAAATCCCAAGAAAACTGACGAGAAAACACTTCAATCGCCCTAAAAAGCAAGTACGTGTGTTCTATCAGAACTAAAACCCATTTATCTTCTTTATATCCTTCCAATTCAGATGAAGCATAATTACCCAATCCTCCTAAAAGCTGACGCATATCTTCACGGCCATAGGTTGAATGAAGCAATAGCTCCCTTAAAGATATAGCACTATATAAATGCAATCCTTTATACGCACCTCTCTCTATAGCCTCCTCGCCCACATCATTAGCATGCGGCAATGCCAAAACCCTTTGCATCTCTGCTAATACTTCGCCATCCTTCATCTTATCAAGACGATCAAATATCTTTATTTTTAACGGATGATCCTTTTTCACAAACTCTACTACCGCATCTAATTCAACATCCCCCCGCTTATAAAGATGCTTCATTAAGGAATTGCCCGTCAATTGCTTAACCCTTGCCTCTCCCTCTGCAAAACTCGACCTACTTACAGGATTAAGCAACTTAGTATTTGCACCGCTGGCCTCAACTTTAGCTGCACTGTTATATTTACCAAAGGCTTCAATCAATCTATTAAGCCAAATATAAACAAGTGCCATTTGGCGTAGGCGCTGATGCACATCGTCTGGTGTGATGCGCCCATTTAAGGCTAAGGCAAGCTCTGGCTTCTTGGCCATATAAGCATCAACCACCCCATCCAAGACCTCTTCGGTTATAGAAAGATCCACATCAAAAAGCACCGGCATCTCATTCATGCCATAATGATGCTTCCATCTAAAACCATCACTTCCTTCAGATTGATAAATATATTTCGCCTCACTAGCCCGACGGTCTTTAAGATCAACAATAACAGCAGACAATTCATCCAGCCTTACAGAGCCAACCCACCCCTCCACTTCTAAGCCTAAAAATGAACCGGCTGCTTGGGCTAACCCCCTAATAGATCCGGGCGTTTTAAAATCATAGGTAACCAACGGAATACCCATATCTCCCGATGGCTTAATACCCTCGTCCAATATGGCGGGTACAAATTCTTTCCTAGTATTATGAATAGCGACTATCCCTGGCGGATATGCCCCCAACAATCCCAACAGCTCCTGCCTTTTATTATCAAGAATCTTAGGTATGCCAGCGATAGATCCCTCTAGGTACATACCACCAGCCTCATATTCACCTAAATAATACAAATCCTTATGAGTAAGAACCTCATCAAAAATATCTTCCAATTCACGCACTGCATCGGCATCAAAAGCGCTTTTCATCGCCGCATCTTTTGACTTATCCAAACCATCATCTATTTCAACAGCCATCGCCTTATCTGCTGGCTTCATTGGTTTCTGAAAAGTGAAATATTCGATTCTTTTTGACGGCAATTCAAGCTGAACTTCAATATCTCTTCCCTTATCTACATAGGATGCCGCATAAAATAATTCATTTATTTCCTCCGAGGAAGCGACGCCGGATTTCTTTAATTGCTCCAATATATAAATTGATAAGAATAAGGGGTTAGGATTCGACCCTAACGGATTGTCTTGGATATCCTTAACAACCTTCTCCAATGCATCCCCTTTTAACCTTAATAAAATATTACGCAATTTCGGGTAATATTTCTCTATAGCGATATCCCCTGCAGTCTTTTTTAACTCAAAGGCAACACCACTACGGGGACTAAACGTCCCTGACAAACGCCCTTCTAAAAATAATAATTTTAAGTGATCAGGATCAATTGGAATCTCAGGATGATAAACCCCATTCTTGATTCGGCTTAATACAAGAAACTCAATCAAACTTAAATTCTGCGGATTCTGATGAAATGACGACTCAAACTCTTCTTGAAAATCACTTGCTCCTTGTTGCAGCTCCTTAAGGTGTTTTTCTAAAGTTCTATGATGCAATTCTCCTCGATAAATAATAATGGTCGCCCCTTTATTTTTCTCATCCCGACCTAAAGCACGTAATTGATCCGCAATGATATCATCACGCAATTGACTAGCCTTATGTTGGGCTTCCATATAGGCTTGCGTTTTTTTAAGATAGGTGTCCATATCCTTATTTAAAAAGGCTTTTTCTGCTTCCATCTTAAAACGTACACTTGCCCCATCCATCAGGATGGCATCAACCGTAATATCTTCCTTAACCAGCATCGGTTGATACCGCTCAATCCCTAAAGCCCATATCTTATCTGCCTGCGGGTCTCCGTAATGGACAGCTCCTCGAGCGGCCGATGCTTGTTTGATCTGCCGTAAACGCTTAACATAAACTTCTGCCCGCTGCCTAAGGTATGAATTTGTCAGCACCTGCTGCGCATCGGCCTGTTGAAACAAGGCCTTATCCTCAGCTAGTCTAGCCAAGACCACCTCAAGTGATGCCTGAGGACTTAAACCAAGCAAACTACTAATCCCACCAAGATTTATTTTCTCTAAGAAATTCCGGCCATTCGGACCTCGATCCAAGGCATCCAGCCTCTTAGCATCATTCATCATCGCATTAATAAGAAAAGAGAAATCTTCTAAGGGAGGAAAATCTTCCAAGAGCAATATCTTCTTACGATCACGAGGCGCCTTGGCTAAGGCATCAATCACCTGTTGCACTTGTTTTACACCTTGATGGGAGTTAAAGACAAAATGAAAATTCACTGGATATAATAACGGATGTTTAGACTTCCATAGGCCAACCCCCACTGCTGCGCCAATTGCGCTAATTGCCAAACCAAGGAGCATCCCTCGACGCGTTAACAAAGGCTGACCTTCACCAACACCAGGCAGTATAAAAACATCACCTAACTGCTTAAACTGTTGATCCGACAACCCGCCCACCTGAAGATCAACCCACTGCACAGCGCCTGCCTTACTATCTAAGACTTTACGTATCTTTTTAGCTACTGTACGGCGCAGCGTCCTGTCTGAAATAATCAATTTTAATGCCTGCTCAATTGACTTCTCCCCAACGTTATTATCTAGCCTCAACCGCTTACCCGCCATGGCCCTATCCCCATCTGCACTCATCGCTTGATTAGAATGCATCGTTACAACACCATCAACCTCTACCAACATCGCCTGGCTTATGTAGCGGGCTTGTGCTGGAGAGATCATGGCAGGTGAGACGTATTTAATATTGGGAGCTCCGATGACACCGCCGGAGAAATATTTGCGGGGAAGGAAATCTATTACGTCTTCTTTGATATAGTTAAAAACACCTTTTTTGAAGGCTTTTAGGTATTCTTGATAGATGTGTTCTGGATCCCCGATAGAGGCATTTGGAAATGACAGATTTAATATTTTATTTTTGTCGCTATAAACCTTATTTAAAATGCCGTCTTTTATTTTATTTTTGTACCACGTTGCTAGAATCAGCGAATAAAATACCTGTCGCAGTTGGGCGAAGTTTTTGCCTTCGTTGACTTCTTTTGTTAGGGCGGGGATGATGATTTCACGGACGATCTCTGTGCCAATAGTGTTTATGTTGTTCTTGTTCTGGATTCCCGCCTTCGCGGGAATGACAGTGTTTTTTTGAAACGCTAAATAATCTTGCTCTAGCATAACCTTGAGGTGATTTTCTAACACATAGGCGGTGCCGTTGTTTTCATAGACCACAGCCTTCTCAGGCATGATCCAAACCTTATTAAAGGTGTTGATGGGGATTTCGGTGGTGCCGTATTTCTCTTTAGCTTCCTTGTAGACCTTATCCCAAAATTGCTTACCCATCTGACTCTCAGGGTAAATCAAGGAGGCGGTGATTTGTTTTAAAATATAATCTTGTGCTAAAAGGTCTCGGCCCATTTCAGTTTGGCCGAAGGCTTCTGGGATAATGCGGTCTTTTTCGTAGGGGCTTAAGTTGACCCATAAATCTTTCTCGGAGATAGTGAGGCTGGCTAGGAAATATTTGATGAGGCGTTGGGATTCTTCCTTTGTTACCGAAGAATCCCCTTGATCAACATAAAAATGAAAACGAAAAGGATTTTGAGGGTCTAACTTGATGCCTTTGAGCACCACGGGAGAAAATGGCGCGCTTAGCGCTACCATTGCCCCAGGCTTAGGTAAGGAAAAAGACGCAGCCTCTCCTGCCAGTGCAGGCAAGGACTGCAGGATTAACGATAGACTAATAATACATACAATCAGCCTGGCAAAAACCCAGCCTAGCGTAATCTTCCAATAATACAAAACAACCCTCCGTTTTCACGTTCTTTGGTTGTTGAAAGTATACCCGGTAATAGTGCGGATAGCAAGGCAGGGACAAATAGCATAAAAACACACAAGTTATTTAAATTCAATAACTTGTGTGTTTTTTAGATAAATATTATAGATAATTTAGAATTTTATATCTATAAAGGCCTTATTTTGAACAAAACAAACTAATTGCGCTCCCTGCTCTGGACACCTGGAGGCAGGCTTAAGGCAGGTTTTTCCTTCATGTAACCTTCCAGGTCAAAGACCCAAAAGAAGGTTTTTTCGCGCTTAGGGTACCATTCGCCGAAGAATTTTACGTCCCCCGTTGATTTATTAATCACCACCAGATATTGAGTTTCACGTAATTCGGTATAGGTTTTAGCGGTTGGATCCATAGACACCGGTGAAAACCAATTATGACCAAAAACCACAAACCAATAATCCGGATACTTCATCGCCTCCGCATCTGTCTTCACGTCAGGCGCGGTGATGCGGTAATTACGCTTTTCATCAACAGCAATAATCTTATGCTGGGCGATCAACTTTGCCTCATGCGCAGAGACTCCGTCAGCAGTATTAACCATCTGGTCATAATTCTTATAAATAGCTTCGGTAGATGCACAGCCTGTAACAGCAAACATTAATAACATTGATACCAATATTCTCATAACTTTCTCCTTGTTCTGGATTCCCGTTTTCACGGGAATGACATACCTAATTATTTCCAAAGCCCGCGTTTATTTTCCCTCGCCTCATCAAACCATTGCTTAAATTCATGCGCATGCTTAACATTTGGAGGGATGGTTAACGGATACGCATACCCCTCCCTAATGATTTTCTCATTCACAAAGGTGCCGTCTTTTAAATAAACATAGGCTAACAAACGCCCATAACGGTCATGCGGCTCGACGTCAAATTCCAATCGCACCTGCTGGTCGGTTAATAATTTCTTAGTAAAACTTGCCGCACGCCGCCCCATCGCTAATAGGGTTTCCTTATCCTTCCCCGTACGCTTCACATCTTTTTCTAACTTTGGATTCTCGTGTGATTCAGGCGTATCAATCCCAATCAAACGCACACGTTGGCCATTATCCAACTTCATCGTATCACCATCATTAGCATACACCACCCGATGATACTCGCCTGTCCGTATTGGCACTTCTTCTTTCGGCGCTAAAGCCGGTTCACGCGTGGCTAATAATCCAGCTAATAAGGCGGCGATGCCGCCAATAATCACCTTTACCATGCCCGGGGTAATCCCGCCTGGCATAACGTACCGCTTCTTGCTCATGACAAGAACCTCGTTGCCCGCAAATGCCTATCTAGGTGAAAAACCAAGAAATGATTAAGCACATATTTTAATTCCTTCTTAATCGGCGCATCCATGGTTAAACGCATGCCTTGAGCCCAACCATTATTTTGAATATAAATAATCGATGCTATTGCCCCCTTGGTAATCGCAACTGTCTCACCACCAGGATCCTTACATGATTCACACAACAACCCACCCAAACGCAAACTAAAGCGCGTATTAGATAAAATCTTTTGCTCGCAGCGCACACAAGCCTCTAAATGCGGACGGAAACCGGACAATAGCAATATTTTAATCTGAAAAGTATGAACCAACCTTGAAATATCATCCACCGTCTGCAAACTAGAAAGAAAATCACCCATCAATTGGTAAATTTCCAGATTTTGCTGTTCCACCGGCATCACCGCATCAATTAACTCTGACGCATAGGAAGCCGCGGTCATCCGCTTTAAATCCTGGCGTAAACCTGAGAAATAATCCTTCATATGGCAATGGCTGATTAAATGGATATCACTGTTGCGGTATTGATAATAAATAATCTCATTCAATGAAAATCTATCGACGCTAGAAGAAAACTTACGCGGGTCCTTGCGGATACCTTTAAGTACCCCCTTAACCTTACCAAAATCACGGGTAAAGAAAGTGGCAATACGCGAGGTCTCACGGAAATCAAAACTCTTGAGAACAATGCCTTCGGTTTTCGCAATCATGATTTGATTATGCCAAAACTGTGATATAATTCAAGGTAATGTACAATGATTTTTATAAACTCAACGAAAACCCATTTAACATCACCTCCGACCCCAGCTTCTTTTTTTCTTCTATTCGCCATGAAGAAGCTTTTAACCACCTAGCCTATGGCATCACTTCCCGCAAAGGCATCTTGGTTATTACCGGTGAAATTGGCACGGGCAAAACCACCCTTTGCCGCACCCTGCTTAACCGCCTCGACGATAAAATAAAAACAGCCCTAATCTTAAACCCATCCTTTAGTGATTTACAACTTTTACAGATGATCATTAATGATTTGGGAATTAAATGCGAAAAGAAAACAAAACTTGATTTAGTAGGCGCTATCACCTTATTCCTAGTGGAAGAATCTGCCCAAGGGAATAACGTGGCCGTTATTATTGATGAATGCCAGAACTTAAATATACGCCAACTAGAACAAATTAGGCTTTTATCAAATCTTGAAACTGAAAAACAAAAACTACTGCAAATAATCTTGGTCGGACAACCAGAACTTTGCGATAAACTAAAAAACCCTGCGCTACGCCAGCTTAATCAACGCATCACCGTGCGCTACCATATCCTACCCCTAGGTAAGGATGAAATTACTCATTATATCAGCCATCGCTTAAAAATCGCCGGTGCAAATCCAAAACTTGTTTTTACGCCCAAAGCAATCGACGCTATTTACACCCATTCGCAGGGCACACCAAGACTCATCAACATCATCTGCGACCGTGCCTTGCTCGCCGGCTTTGTCAAAGAAACCTTCACCATTGACGATCAAATCATCAATGATAGCGCAAAGGAGATGCAATTCGCTTATGAGTATCATTAACGACGCTTTAAAAAAGGTTCAACAAAGCCTTAACACTAAACCAATCCAACAATCAACCGCGCCGCAACCTGTCAAGGCCGAAGAGCCTCCGGTTAAATCCACCTCTCCCTTTGACCAACCATCCCCCAAGCCGACAGATGACGGCCCTGTTGAAGTCTTAACCCAAGACCACGCCCAGCTTAAGAAAAACATCGCCGCTAGCCTTATTTCCATCATCGTTGTCATCGCTTGCGGGGCATTAACCTGGTTTCAAATTAAAGACATGCCCCAAGTCAAGGAATGGCAAGCCTTATTTAATGCCAAATTAAAACGCGCCAGTGCATTACGATTAAATATTAAAAAAGCCCAAGACGCAAAACCTTTAGCCCAAGTTGCTGTTGAACAATCAGCTCCAACAGCTTCCCCGTCAACAGCAGAAATCCCAAATACAGCAGCAGTTGAAGCAATTAAACCGCTCCCTCCATTAATGCTTAATATCCATGGGGTCATGGCTAACGGCAGCGCCAATATCGCACTGATTAATAATCAGGTTTACCAAGAAGGCGATACCGTCGAGGGGGTAAAAATCCTAAAAATAAACTTAAATGAAATTGTTGTATTAAACAATGGCAGGGAACAAACAATTGCCGTAAGGAAATAACTGCGCCTTAGGTATCAGACAGAATAAGAAAATTTAAACCGTGTAAGCCTTGATTGCACTAATAATTGCTTCTTGCGGGACATTAGCAACAACACGCACACGGCCAATTCCTTCAGCTAAAATAAAACGATTCTCACCAGCAACAAATTTCTTATCGTGGCGCATCAATTCCAAAATGCGCCTTAGCTTAACACCCTTAATAGCTACCGGCAAACCAACCGCCGTAATCAATTCATTAACCCTCGCCTCATCCCTCAAAGATAATAGGCCACCAGCACGCGACAAATACAAGGCACAACGCATACCCAAACCAACAGACTCACCATGCTGGTATTGATCATACCGGGCCGCCGCCTCAATAGCATGGCCAATGGTATGCCCAAAATTCAATATAGCCCGAAGCCCCTTGGTATCCTTCTCATCAGATGCAACTACCCCTGCTTTAAGCTGGGCACAACGCTTAACAATATGATTAACAACCGCCGGATCACCTTTAAAGAACTTTGCATGATTTGATTCAATAAAATTAAATAATTTAGCATCCGCTATGACCCCATACTTAATAGCTTCGGCTAAACCATTAACCAACTGCCTGCGGCTTAACGTCTTTAAGACCTTGGTATCGCTGACCACCAATCTAGGTTGATAGAACGCGCCTACTAAATTCTTGCCAACCTTTAAATCAATCGCCGTCTTGCCCCCAATAGCTGAATCAATCTGCGCTAATAAGGTGGTTGGCACTTGAATATAGGGTATGCCCCGCTTATAAATGGCCGCAACAAATCCCCCTAAATCACCCACCACCCCGCCGCCTAAGGCAATTACAAAAATCTTTCGACCCACATCGTAACTGGCTATCTGCTCAATTAACGCCAAAGCAAAAGCAGCTGACTTACTCTTTTCTCCCTCGGGAACATTCAACACCTTAACCGTATAACCAGCCTTCTTTAAGGCAAGAGATAACTTCACCCCATGCAAACGCTCAATCACTGGATGTGAAATAATCACTGCATCGCGGCCAAAACCAAGCTGTTTTATCTGCTTAGGCAGATCAGCTAAAATGTCGTGGCCAACTAGAATATTATAAGGATTTGCTTTTAGCGCCACTGGTATACGTTGTGTCATAATTGAACCCCAATCCATTCCCCCAGCAAACTAATCGCGGGGTAAAGAAATTTTAACATGCCTAATTGCAAAAGTACAATCACTATCACAAAACCAACCGGTTCCAAACGGCTATATTGATACGCCAACCTAGCAGGCAATAACCCCATCACGATACGCGACCCATCAAGCGGCGGAATCGGCATCATATTAAAAACAGCCAGGGTCAAGTTAAACATCACCGCCCAACCAAAAACAAAGGACACGCTGCTCAACGCCGGTAAGGTATAAATTTTGGATAATAAGAACGCTAATAATACATTAATTAATGGCCCTGCAATAGCTACCAAAATCATCCCTAAACGGGGATTACGCAAACTGCTAAAATTAACCGGCACCGGCTTAGCCCAACCAAAGAGCATCAATGACTTTGTCATCCCGACATAGTACATTAAATAAAAAGCACCAGGGACAACAATACTCCCCACTGGATCAATGTGTTTTAAAGGATTTAATGTTAACCGCCCCATCCGCTTAGCTGTCGAATCCCCTAAACGGTAGGCTGCCCAGCCATGCGCATATTCATGCAGGACAATAGCTGGCAATACTGCAACAAGAATGATGAGTATGACATCAATCATAGCACTAAGGCGATTTTAGTGATGTGGATTAATGGGCGCGTGTACTGCTGATTGGCATCTGTAACCAAGGAACCTTCTAACTCTACGGTGGATCTTATAAAGGAGGCTATCTTCGGCCCTTCCTGCAATAAATAAACCGGCTCACCATTAACCAATAAAACATAACGGACAGATCCTTCAGCTTTCGCTAAAGGAGCCACTACACCTTTAACCTTCAAAAGAAGCGGAGCCGGCGGCGCTGGTGCAACAACAGGCTTTAAAGACACTTCAACTGGCTTTAATTTTAACGATGTAGGCACATCCGTGGTTTTTACACCTAAGAAATCTTGATGCACCCATCCAACAATCCCTTCAAGCGGCTCGATGCGGCACCAACCATTAACCTGCTCCAACACCTTTACCGCTACACCCTTGGTTAACTGCCCTAAAGAAGATGCTTCGCTATTAGGTAAAGCCCTGACATTAACCTTATCACCAATTAATTGGGCAATCCCGCCCTCATCATTGAGCTGTAAATAATCCGCACGCAGATAGGCCTTAGCCGTCAACGGAAGCTGCACCTTATACCATTCATACTGATGCCCCAAAACAACGACTTCTGCACCACGGGCCAAATTATCAATTTTCTCGAAATTAGTATTAGCCCCTGCGCGGACATTAACGGAATCCTTAATTACTTCTCCCACAAAAGGAAAATGCTCATCAGCAATCCCCGGTGTCATCAACACCATAATTAGGAATACCGATGAGCATAAAATTTGAAACATTTTACTTTAAAAACCCTTACTTCTTAGCTGCAGGTTTTGCCGCCGCTGCAGCCTTTGCACCAGCTGCAGGTTTTCCAGCCGCGGCAGGAGCCGCTGCACCTTCAGCAGCCTCTTCCTTAACCTTCTTCTTAGCCTTAACACGGACAATCTTTGTCTTGGGAAGACCGGTTACAGAACTTTCGTCCTTCCAAAGACCTTTCTTCATAATTTCTTTAATGCGTTCAATGCGGGTCTGCACTGTACGTTGAGTAACACTGGCCTTATCAATTTTTAATGATGGGTGTAACGACATACTAAAATCTCCTTATTTGACTCCCGCGATACTTCGCTTGAAGCTTTTGTAAATAAATGTTAGCCTGCTCAAGCGAGGCAAAACGACCGGCGCAAACCAAATAAAAATCGCCTTTTTTGATTAAGAAGGTTGGATACCCCTTAGCCTTTAAATCGAGCGCCTCTTTTTGAGCAAAACTTTCGTTTTTATAGGTTGCGACCTGGACAGTAATATTGCCGCCTACCGGGATTGCCTTAGCAATGGTCTTGGATGCCTTAACAGGCGTTTTCGCCTTAACCACCACAGGCTTTTGACGCGTCTGGGGCGTTTGCACCTTTACCACTGGCGTCACATAACCGCCATTCCCCTTCACCGCAGGCTTACTTGCAGCCACAACCGCTGTTGGCGGCTGTTTTTGCAAATTCCATGCGGCAGAAACCCTTTCATCCAAGGCTAAAGCGGCAATTTGCTTACCACGCTCAACCCCTATAGAAAACGAAAAAAGTCCAACCATTATACCCAAAATAGATAAAATGACAAGACTTTCTACAGAGAGGGTCAAATTTGCTAAAAGGAACTTTGGTTTATTTACATCTTCAAGGGTTGCGGAATTTGCAGGAAAAAGCTCGAACTGCGGCTGCTTATAATTAATATTCATAAAAGAATAATCCAGAAAATAAAATTGTTAATAATTGTAATATAAGAACTTACACCATGTTTATTAACGGCATTATAGACTTAGGCGGAGAGCAATGACAAGAATTTTCTGAACTTTTTTTGAGTGGATAAATGCAGGAAGGCTTCGACGATCTTCGGGTCAAACTGCGCACCGCTATGAATACGCAACTGATTAAGCGATTCCTCGACGGAGAATGGGGCCCGGTAAGGCCGCTCCTGAACCATTGCCTCAAAAGCATCCACCACTGCTAGAAGGCGCGCACCAAAAGGAATTTGTTCTTTTTTTAATCCCGACGGGTAACCGCTCCCATCGTAACGCTCATGATGATATAAAATAATCGGCAATACCGGCTTTAAGAATGCCACCGGCTTGATGAACGCAACGGAGCGCGCCGTGTGATTGCGGATAATCTTGAATTCTTCCGCCGACAATTTCTCACGCTTTGACAAAACTTCAAAAGGCACGTCGATAACACCAATGTCATGGAGCAGGCTTGCGTACTCTAATTGCTTAATACCTTCCTGCCCCACCTTTAATTGGCGCGCGAGTATTTTTACAATCTCCACAAAAGCAGGCGCATGCGCAACGCCTAAATGTTTTTGCCGGGTCAACAATTGCCCTATTGATTGAATGCTTCCTAGAATAACCTCTTCACGTTCATGATAAAGCTGCAGATTTTTAATGGCTGTTACCACCTGTTCAGCAAAAACCGAAAGCATCTCCCTGTCAAAATTACTGAATGAAGGCTCACCCGATTTCCGACGGACAACAATAGCCCCTAAATAATCATCCGCTATTAACGGCAGCCCAATACACGCCTCATTAAAGATAGAAGCACCGCGCGTTACTGCCACCACCTCAAGAGGAATATCACGTAATTGAAACGGCTTGTCATGCAGGATATTAATTTGATTATCGAAAGACGCCACCATCACCACCTGAGACTTATTGCTGTCTAATAAATAAACACTGGCGGAAGAAGCGCGCACAAATTGACAAAGCAGGCGCGTAAGCCGCAAGGTTAATTCTGAAACAGTATAGGTGGAATTAACTAACCGGTAAACCATATGCACCGCCGAGAGAACTAGGCGGTAGCGTTTAGCAGCATTAGGTTGGCTGGTTTTATTCATCAAACCTTTTGATATGGGTCAAACAATCGTTTATGTTCATCGATCGCAAAACGATCAGTCATCGACGCGATATAATTACCAATTAATTCATATTTCTGCGCTTCCGTGAATTTCACGCTGCGCGGGTAAATCGTGTATGGCAACTGCATCGGGTTTTCAATATACACCTTAAATAAATCTGTCAATATCCGACGAGCCTTGAACGTCATGCGCTCCACCCGCCAATGATGATAAAGCTTTTCATTTAACAATCCCTGCAGCACATCACGCTCTTCCTTCATCGTCTTTGAAAAACCAACCACATATTCTTTGCACTTCTTTACTTCAGCAGAAGACTTAAAATTCATCTCCTTTAATTTAGCATCCGTGGTCGCCAACAAATCCTTAACCTGCATATCAATCAATTCTTTTACCACCTGGTAACGGAACATCTCACGGCTACCCTTCTGCCCATACCCACCAATTTTCTTAACCGCCTTCTGCCACAATAAACTTGCCATCAAATCTTCTTCGCTAATACAGCCGGAAGCTATGCCATCATCCACATCATGGTTTAAATATGCCAATGAATCAGCAACGTCTACAATCTGCGCCTCAATCGTCGGGCCTTCCCTATATTTACGGTACACCTCGCCACCTGGCGTATCATAAATGGTTTGATGCTTCAATATCCCAACCAACACCTCACGGGTTAAATTTAACCCGTCAAAATTAGGGTATTTCTTTTCAAATTTGGTAACAATCTCAAACGAACGCAAGTTATGATTAAAACCCTTAGGATTCCCCTTACGCACAACCAAATCAATCGCCTCTTCACCCGCATGACCAAAAGGCGGATGCCCTAAATCGTGCGCCAAGGCAATCGCCTCAATTAAATCTTCATTTAAACGCAAATTACGCCCGATGGTACGCGCTAATTGAGCCACCTCAATGGTATGCGTCAAACGCGTACGGTAATAATCACCTTCAAAAATAATAAAGACCTGGGTTTTATATTCTAGTTTACGAAAAGCTTCTGAATGGACAATGCGGTCACGGTCGCGCTGGAAGGCGGTGCGCGATTCATGAGGAGGCTCGACGTGCTCACGCGGGCCAGCATCCTTGCTCTTCATTGCAAAAGGAGCAAAAATCTTATCTTCTAATTCTTCAATGTCCTTGCGTGTACGCATCACGTAATTTTTTATGAATAACCTTTAATGATTGAGAAATTACCTTTGTACCCGCAGTAACCGGCATAAAATTATGGTCACCCCGCCAACGCGGCACAATATGCATATGCACATGGCCGGGAATTCCCGCCCCTGCCACACGCCCTAAATTCATTCCCACATTAAAACCCGCGGGTTTAAAAGCCTTTTGCAGCAAGGCCTTTACCTTTAAAAGCAAATCCATCATCTCTTGATACTCATTCTTTGTCAATTTGCTAATATCATTTACATGGCGATTAGGCACTACCAAACAATGCCCATTGCTATACGGATACAAATTCAATACCGCAAAAACCTTCTCTCCCCGGATAAAAATAAGATGCTCATTATCTTTATTGTCTGCAAGGATACGGCAAAAAACACAGGTTTTTTGTTTATCAATAATTGTCGTAATATAGGTTTCCCGCCAGGGAGCATAAAGCCGTTGCATATTATATTTTAATAATCTCACCCTTAACAGCACCCGACTCAATCGTCAGGATACCATAAGAAAAATACCTGGCCTTTATAACATCATTAGGACTGCCTGGATTAAAAACCAACCGATCACCCATCCGCTGGTTTACCGCATGATGCGAATGGCCATAAATAATCACATCAATCTTATCACCCTCGAATTGAGCCAAGGCATTCATTTGCGCGTCGCGGGTTTCACCCACATGACCATGCGTTACACCAATAATAACCCCATCAACATTAATCACCTCGCGCAGCGGAAGCTTCTTTTTAAGCAACTGGTCGTCCATATTCCCATGCACCGCTTTAACCGGAGCAATTTCTTTTAACTCTTTTAACACATCTGCATCGCAGATATCACCGGCATGGATAATAAAGTCAACCTTACTGAAAGCCGCTAACATGGCTTGGGGAAGATTTAGAGAATGTGTATCGGAAAGGACGCCTATTTTCATCGGACTATATATGGCTCATCATAAAGATGCATTAAACTATTCAACTCATCTTCATTCCACACCCACAGCTTTTCCTGCAAGGCGCGGATTTTAGCGCTGTCATCCAAGCCGCTTAAGGACACAACCACACAACGGGCAGGTTTAGGGGACATCCGCTTTACTTCTTCAAGAATAGAATTCAATTCATTATCATGCACAGGGTCCTTCTTAATCACAACCAACCACTGGCCTTCATCACCTTGTGCCTGAATGGCATCCACAAAAGCACCCGCCCCCAAACGCAGCTTAACCGGAACAATATCACGGAACGCCGAAAGCTTATAACGACGGCCGCTTAAACTAAATGATTCACTGTCAAATTTCTGCATCAAATCAACAACGCGCATCGACAAGTCCTTGCGCGCCACCATTTGAAAATCATTAACCGACTTATTTATCTCTTCCTTAAATTGCTTACGCTGGCGGCCAGGTTCCAAATCAATAGCACGCAAACGGCGCTCATATACATATTTCACCCAATAACGGAATAATTTATCCTTAAAATGAAAATAATTCCCGTTTTTCTCAATCACGTCTGCATCAAGCAAGGCATTAATCCGTTGATTAACCTGGGCCGGCTTCATCCCCAGGTATTCAACCAAATCAACCACCCGATGCCGCCCTTGGGCTAAAGCAATCAACAAAGCCACCGCAGAACATGCCGCCTTGCCGCGACTTAATTCACTAATAATCAACTCAAAATGACGGCTAATTACACCCCAAGGATTAAACACCACATTCTCAATTGATTGGGTTACAATTGGCGCATAAATCTCATCCTGGCGGTAAACTCCGCTTAAACAAATTAATTCCTGGGACAAAATATTAATATATAACGGATGCCCACCCGTAAAATCCACCAAGAAATTCTTTAATTGCAGGCCAATCTTGATTTCATTAAGATTCCGGTCAATTAATTGCTGGCTATTTGAAAAATCAAAGACCCCTAACCGTAGGGTTTCAAAATTACCAAACAATAACGACAATTTCTCAGATAAAATTGCCTCTGCTTGCGCTTCATAGGAGCTAGTCACAATATACAAACTGCTTTTTTGCGTCATGATGCGCTTGCCTAATTCTTGAAACACATCAGGAATAGGAAAATTCTCAAGCTGTTGAAATTCATCAAATATTAATACAGTTAATTTATTGGTTTCCTGCGCAAAAATCTCAGGCAAGGATAATAAGGCATGGTAGCTCTCTAAAAACTTACCTTCCCGCACCAAGGCAGACACCGCCTCAACCAATCCAACCGTTTGAGGAATACGCCCACGGGCAGACTCACAAAGCAATTTCAAATCTTCATGAAGAGGCAGGTTTTCTACTTTTAAGAAATGATATAAGAGGCTTTTGGTAAACTGCGTTGTGAAATAGGTGAAATCACGATTTTCTAGGTCTAGGTAGATAATGATCACATCATTATCATCATGCTCAGCAATCAATTTGCGGGCGATGACGGTTTTGCCTATATAACGGCTGCCCAATAGGGCCACATTCTGGCGATACCCCTCTTTAAGGCCCAAGATACGTTTTCTTAAGACATCCAAAATGGCTTTACGGCCAAAGAAATTCTGGTCAAAATTAACTAAGGTCATGGTAAATAATACAGCGGATTAACCGCCTGCACTCCTTTACGCACCTCAAAATGTAAGAATGATTTCTTTCCTGTACGGCCAACTTCTGCAATTGGGTCGCCCTTGTAAACTTGATCACCAAGCTTAACCATCAATTTAACGTTATGCGAATAAACGGAAATAAATCCATCCCCATGATCAATCATTACTGCCTGGCCATAACCGCTTAAATAATCGGACAAAACCACCTTGCCTTCACGGGCCGCTTTAACAGGAGAACCCTCTTCTGCTTCAATATCTACACCGCGATTTGTTGAGCCACCCTTTGAATCGTTGAAATAAGAAATAATCTTACCCTTAAGCGGCCAAGAAAACTCATCTTTATTAGTGTCAACTGAATATGGCGCAACAACCTTTATTTCATCAGCCCCAGGAATTAAGATCAGCTGTCCAACTTCAATAGCCCCGGCATTAGGAATATTGTTGATCTTAATAACATCTTCAACCGGAACATTATATGCCTTTGCAATCCGCCATAAGGTCTGCCCTTTTTCAACCTTATGGTAAAAACCTTCCTTTTTAGCCTCAACCACGGGCTTTATATCCGTTGCCCGCTGATGTTCAGTCGTTGCACAACCTGTAATAAAAAGAACGAAAAAAACTAAAAAAAATGGAGCGGGGGAAGGGAATCGAACCCTCGCAGTCAGCTTGGGAAGCTGAAATACTACCACTGTATGACCCCCGCGTTTATGACTCATCTATTTTCTTTTAAATCCAGCAAGGTTTTTAATGCCGCAACTGCCTGCCCCGGTTCTTTGGCTAATAAAATATCCCTACAAACAGCGGCTCGATTAACACCTAAATCTGTTAACACATCTATATTAGCCTGACTGATACCGCCGATTGGAAAAATCGGCATATCCACCTTCTGCCAGACTTGACGCAACAATCTTAAATCCATCGGCTCACGTTCAGGTTTGGTTTTAGTTTTAAACACCGACCCAAAACCAATATAATCAGCTCCCTCACGTTTTGCTTTCAAGGACTGCGCTAAATTTTGGCACGAAACCCCGATAATCGCCTTACGCCCCATCATTTGACGCGCTTGAGCGTAGGGAATATCATCCTGGCCTAGATGAACTCCATCAGCTCCGGCCAAAAGCGCTAAATCTATCCTGTCGTTTACAATGAACGGCGTTTGGTGCTTCGTAATCTTTATCGCCGCTTTACAAAAACTTAATTGATCACGCGCACTGCCAAATTTGTTCCGTAATTGTACTATATCAATTCCAAAACGTACAGCATCTTTTAAGACAATTAAAAGCCGTTGCGGTGAAATGACTTGAGTATCGAGGATTAGATAAAGTTTAGCGTTTTTTAAGGGATTTTTGTTCGATGACATAGAAAGAATATCGCAAATTTTTTAGTTGTTGAGCCGTCTTAACATCCTTAAGTTTAGCCACTTCTTCCAAAACGCGCAAGGATTCCTTGACCCGCTGGCTATTAGCATAAAAAACAGCGTTCAAATCAGCACGCTTGGATTCGCTTGTGCTTGTGGGACGGCCTACATCAGCCTGGATGTCACGGCTGGCAATAATTTTTAATAAACCTAAGGATTCAATGGTTGTGGTCAGGTGATGGCGGGTATCTTTAAAGGAACGGGTCAGACTTTTATCATCCCAAGCATAGCGGCAGATGTCTTCGCAGACCCTTAACCCTTCCTTAGCCCGGTTGAAATTCGCATCCACCATTCTTAATAACGGATCTGCCTTAGTTTGCTTACTACTCGCCACGCCTCTACCCCTGTTTCTTTATCTTTTCAATAATATTGGATGTAGAAAAACCTTTAACAAAGGCGATTAGCTCTAATTTACCGCCGCTAGCCTTAACAATATCAGCGCCTGCAACCGGCTTGCCCTTATAATCAGCCCCCTTGATTAAAACATCTGGTTGAATAGCCTTAATCAATTTGTAAGGTGTATCTTCATTAAAAAGTACGACAAAATCTACAGATTCAAGTGCAGCGAGGACTGCGGCGCGAGAATCCTGCGGACAAATCGGCCGGTTTGTTCCTTTATCTAAGGCCTTCACCGATTTATCACTATTAAGACCAACGATCAACACGCGTTTTTGTGCAGGCGTACCCTTCGCCTTCTCTAAATAAGCCACATGACCTTTATGCATCAGGTCAAAACAGCCATTAGTAAAGGCAATCGCACTACCCTTGCGGCGCAAAACAGCCACTTGAGCTAATAAACTTTTTAAGGAAATTATTTTATTCTTAATTGCCATAAGGCCGTTATTGTAGCACAAGTTGACGATTAGGAAAATATTTTCAACAGCTATTTTGAGCTATCGAAGCACAACTTGGAAAGGTTGGATGTCTATGATGACAGGTTTAAGGCCGGCAAAATCTGAGGAGGTCAATTGGGCTAGCATGGCGGGATCAATAGTGGAGGCTTCTTCCAACCCCACCCCTTCCTCGGTCAGTTTTAAATCTTTTGCCTTTAAATCAACACCGCCGGTTTTGGCAGGTTTGGTTGTCATGGCTCTATTGACTAAAGCTAATGCTCCAGGATCCTCAACAAGATCTCCTTCAGGCTCAAACTTCTTGGCAATAGCAGGTGGGTTTCTTGGTTCAGGCCTATTTCCCGGGTCACCATCATTTGGTTTCTTATAAACAATAACCCCATCCCATGCCTGGCGCCATTTAGTGCGGTAAATAAAATATCCCTGTTCTGCTACCGGTGATCCTGGCACTTTAAAACCATAATAACCAACTGGAATATCCGTATTCTCCCCAGGAAGAAAATTATGCTTTTCTATTACAATGCTAGCTATACTCTTTTCTCCTAATTCCCTAACTAATTGCCAAGCTACTGTATGCCTAGACTGTTGATTGCCCAATAATGATGTACGCCCCATATCCAATGAACCTAGAACCAATATCTTAGCCTTAGGATCCGCTTTAGCCGCCTCAATAATCGACTGTGCTCGCCTGATCGCCCTTAACTCTCCTAATAATCCACCCGCAGAAAGATTGTCATAAAAAATCACCTCGATACCGTGGCGATACAGATTCTCTAGAAATACCCTGGTAACATCTCTCTCAACCCTGCGAAAATCTTTACCCATAATCCATAATCCATCATTATAGGGATTACCTAACAAATCCATATCAACCGCCTTACCATCTACTACATCTTGAATAATCTGCCGTGACGTTTCAGGGTAAGGCAGGGCAATATGGGTAATTCCCGATCGCGTGATAATCTGATCTAGCAGTCCATTGACTCTCCCTTGAAGCAATATAAAAGATAGCCCCGCATTAAGGCAAATCACACGCCTGCCTTCTTTAATAAAATCACCTACCAACTGCTCTGGAGATGTTAAATTAACTTTAAGCTGACCACCGATATTAGGCAGATCCGGTGAGGATTCCCATACTTTATCACCATCCCCTTCTTGCAACAAAGCATCCACCTTGGCTTTATAAAAATCATTCTTTAGTAACCCACGCACCCTCATTAATTGTTCTTTAAGATCATCCCTTAAAAAAACCAGAGGCTCTTGACCCAATCTCCGCGGTAATTCTTGGTGCAGCCGCTTCATTGTTGTTAAATAAGAAAGAACTCTGTGTACTATTCCCTCATCCTTACTTTCCAAAAACCTTTTGATATCCACCCACCAAGCCAATAAGAATAGATACCCATACCGGGAAGCCTCTTGTTTAAAACCACCAAACAGTTTATTCATTTCAAGGCTAGCTAATCCGCTTATCACTGACTGTACTTCCAGCGATGAGCCCTCTTTTAATAAATGATGCAGATAATCAAATGTTCTTTTGTTACTTAAATCTACACTTATCAACCAATAAATTATCTCTTCCTTAACAAAATCATCCGTTGTGGTCTTAAGCAATTCATACAATCTCAACACCACCTGATCCTTGGCCTCCTGATGCGCTGGGGGTAAACTTTCTGCAATACGCCCTACTGCTGTTAGCGCAGGAAAATGGATGCGGGGATCCTCATCCTTCAATAAAGACAAATGATATGGCAATTGCTTTAAATATACCGCCACCCTTTGCGCGTCATCGGATGGGGAAGACATGGCAGGATTTGCTCGGTCTAATAATGCGCCAGCGATGAATACCTTGCATAGCTTCTGATTAGTCTGGGTAAACTTACCATAAGGAGATTCCACCGGGGCTTTTATAAGAGCATTCACTATACGATCTGCATAATCTCTTAATGATTCATACCCATCCCCCCCTTTAAAAACCCTCTCATGCTTTAAAAACGTTGCAATAACAAAACCTAACAAATAATACTTTTCCTCATCCCAACCAGACGTATCATCAAGATCAACCCCGCTCTCAACAAATTGCATAAGCTCATGACGAATAGTACTAACGGCTTTTTCTATTGGCTCAATAAACCCATCTTCCTCATTCCAATTAAGAATACCTTCAGCTGCCTTTACTCTATCAATATTCCCCTCACCCTGATCCATATTCTCTAGCAAAACCTGACGGATTAAATCTTTATGTTCTTTAAAAATAACCACATCATTCTTATGCCGACTCATGGCTACAGCTGCTTCCAAAACCATGCGCCTATTACCATGAAAACCTATAGGCTCTCCTTTTAGCAATTTAACCACACCATTTATAATAATACCGCGAAAATCAACATCGTTCATATCAGCTGTTAACGGAAAAACCTTCCATGTAGGGGCTAAACTTTCATACCTATCACGCAGCGTGCGTGCATGTTTAAGATATGCTTTAGGATCACGTAAAATAAAATCTATTGCCCACTCTATTGATCCTCCTTCACCTGTTAAGGACGATGGAACATGCTTTGCCGCCTTATCTAGTTTCTGAGGGTCTAAATCTCTAAATTGATTCGCGTACGCCACCAAATAACCGGCAGGTATATCATCAAACATAAGATGGGGATTACCATCAGCAAAAAGAAAATCAAAAACCGTGCTTCTCGCCCAATCTAATTGGGAGGACATGGCGGCAGATTTAGGCTTGGATTCTGGGTTAGGGTATTTCTCACGTAAATAAAACTTCTCCCACTTTGAGCCGTATCTGCGGTAGAAATCCATTTTCTCAGGATCACTCATCAGCTCATTGGCTTTATTAACAGCTTTATACCTCTCTTCAGCAGTCTTATCACCTGGATTCTTATCAGGATGGTACTTGAGCGCTAATCGACGATAAGCTTTTTTTACCACTTCACTATCTTCGCCTTCTGTAACTCCTAGGATTTCCCAGGGAGGCGTATCTTTTCCACCTTTATCAATGCGCTCTACTTCCTCAGCCTCTGCACGCCTTAACTCTTCTTCGGCTTGATTAAAACTCGCCTCCGGCACATAAAGCTTAACGGCTTCTAACACCTTTATTGCCTTTTCAAAATCACCCCCTAGCAAGGCCATATGAAAATCGTATTTCCAATTACGTACCGCATCATCTTTCTTCTTCCTTAATTTAAAAGCTGACTCTAACATTGCTAATTTACCCGCCTCAAATCCTACAGTCTTCTTTAATAGGACAAGCAAACGCTCTGCGACGATAATCCTGTTTGATTTTAGCGCTTCCCAAAAAAGCTGTTCCCCATTTTGGGCTGTAATCTCCGCAGCTAACTCAACATGCTGACGTTTCCCGGATTTACCTACTATTGTTAAGGTCAAAGGGGCACCGGCGACATTGGTGATTAAAAAACCGCCTTGGCTGGCTTGAACGGAGAATTTTAACGGGCTATTTTCTACTTCTCCGCGTACCGCATCCCCTAAATCTATCCTTGTTTCTTCTGCATCTGACTCGACTGTAGAAAATCCCAAAACATCATTCTGGTATTTTGTAAATACAAACTCTTGTGAATTCCCCTTGTCGTCTTGCACCATCACATTAAGAACATGATTCCGGCTTGTTTGATTCGGTAATAACCTAAATACCGATGCCTCACCCACCTTAATCACTGTGTCTTGCAAATTAGCGACATCAAAACCGGTGGGCGTTGTTTCTATACTAAGATGATAGGCGGCATCCGCTAAACCGATGATGAGCCCTCCCTTTACATCTTGATATTCCTTCATATTTCCAAAAAGATAATACAATTGACCTGCCCCATCCTTCCATAGGCGGATATTAATCGACTCTTGCGCGTCATCTAGGATAATGACCTTTTCTTCGTAGGGCTTTAAATCAAAAGCCAAGGGAGCACGCTGATTTGTAACACTGCGGACATTGTGCAAGCTTCGCCCCTCGACCTGTACTTGCATTTGTTGATTTTGGGCTAAGAATCTCCTCTGCAAAAACTTCATCATATCCAGGCATGCCTTTCTATCAGCATCAGGTAAATCAGCACGGCCTATTAATTGCTCCATCCGGCTTGCATCAAAGAAATTATCCTTAAAAGCCGCTTTAATTTGACTTAATACTTCACCAAGCTCAACACTTAAAGGCAATCTCAATACAGATTGTTCCTGAAATGACACCATCAAATGGCTTAATACGTTATGCTCCGCGCTCCCTTGGGGAAAGGTTTCTAACATCTTTAATACTTCTTCCCCTTTAACCGCAAAGTTCCGGCCTAAGGTATTTAACATCTTTTCAGCCTGGGAATCGGCAATTTGCTCTAATACGGTAAATAAAATAATTTCCAGCAAATCCTTATCTTGAACAATATCAAAACCAATATTCTTGGCATAGGTGATAACAGTGTCACTGATACGCCTTAAACCATCTTGATTGAGATTGCCTGTATCTGTAAAATGCTTCAGGTAGGCATTAAAATTTGCGTAGATATTGGTTAAAAGCAAGAGTCTATTAGTGATCAGCCGCGCCATATTATTAATATCTTCTTCGCTTAATTCTGCCTCCCGTAGTTTCTGCTGAACCAGCGGGCGATGCTTATAAAGCACCAAGGCTTGAGCTTCACCGGTGGCTTCTGCAGATATCATTGCGGGAGTTAACCCTGATTGATCTTCAAATATTGACTGCACAAACGGATCTTTATTAATTTGCGCAAATGCTTCAGATAAAGTTACCACTTCACTCTTATCAAGAGCATTAACCGCCTTAATTAAGATTGGTTCCCAAAATAAAAGAAGACGTGGAGGAATATCTCCATCTTTAACATCTTTTAATGGCTCTGAAAACAATTTAACTCCTAAAACAAAACTATTCCTTACTTCTTCATCTGGAATCTTGCCTCCCCCTAACCTTTGTGGCATAAGCAATAAAGATGACCTTCCCTTAAAAGCATATGTTAAAGAAAGATAATTCCCTCCATTTACTACCCCTAATGCTTTTACGAACAATTGATGATCAGTTCCGCCTTTCTTTAAATTATTCCCTAAAGCATAAGAAAACTTCTTATAATCAGGACTAAACCATATCGCCCCTAACACGGTTTCTTCTTTATCTTTAGTCGCTTGAGAAACTATAGAATCTAAAACTTCCTGAAAATCTTTAGCAAAAGCTATTAACGCTTCCTGATTAAGCAGCACATCCTTACGCATGCGCGACTCACCATACGCTTCTGGCACCTTTGTTGCTACACTAAACATAGCGGTACTTTGAGATGTAGAAGACATGGCGGGATTAAATAAAGCTTCTCTATAATCTTGGTCATCCAAACGATAAAAATCATATTGCGTTCTGGTCAATAAGCTAAAATATAAATCAAGCATTGAACCTAAGATCCGCTGTTGTGATTGCAAATATTTGGTCAACTTACGCGCTTTATCAGCAGGGTACCCCGCTTCAAGAGCTTTGCTATGAATTTCTTGGGGCGTTATAGCTTTCATTTGTTTAATCGACTCCCGAATGTATTCCGGATTTAATTGTTCAGCATTGATGTAACCTTGACCAAAATTAAAATCTTCAAGAATTGTAAAAACAGATTTAAAGGATCGCATGTCATCCCTTCCACCCATTTCTTGTCTAAAGTCTGACATTTCTCTTAAAGCTCTTAGATCATCATAAAAAGGAGAATGCAATGATGGTTTAAGGCCCACTACTAAACGTAAAACAGTATGATCCCATAATGACCGTATCAAGACCGACGCTGGCTCATCAGGTTCCCCCTCATCAATAGAAAGTCCAACAAAATCATGGTCTACCGATACAGGCGTTCCTGCAAAAGCCCAATTCAATAAATGCTGATCATTCTTACCAAGAAATAGATGCGCTACCAAATTAGTTGAAAAAGCCTTACTTGAATCTCTTATCAAGGATTGTTGTTTAACATTTTCTGCTGTTACAACCCTCGTTAGATAAAATTCACCAATCTTTGTTTGATCAATAAAAGGCAATTTGCTTGCTTCTTGGGATGTTAGCAGCCTTATATCAGCCATATTAGCCCTGCCTGACATGATTAAGGAAACAAAATACTCGCGATGAGCGATATTCTTCCACTTTCCAGCGATTTCCTCCTCTTTTTGCTTAACAATCCAATACACACCATCTTCATCCCGAAGAAGTCCTTGATGAAAGATTCGCTCTTGATCAGGAAAAGATTCAAGCTCTTTAAGCTGTAAATCTAATGTAAGGTAGGTTTTATCAACAATACTACGAAAGCGTTTAATGTACTGCCTTTGCCCTTGCTGTGTTTCTGATTTTATAGCCTCATAGATCAATCGCTGTTGCTCATCATTAGCCACTGTATACTGATGGGACGATGGCAAAGCAACCGTCGCAGCATCAGCAGCTATATCAGCTGACTTTAAATCAGCGGTAACGGCGAAGTCGACCTTGCCTAATTGGGCAGCATCTTGGGAAGTTAGCTGGGAGGGATTAGTGATTTGGGCGAAACTTTCTGAACGGAATACTGTTCCACCGGAGAAATATTTCCTTGGAAGAGATGCCGCAGCAGATCCAACGTTGGTTGGATCTGGGTCCTGAATAAAGTTGAAAACGCCTTTTTTGTAGGCTTTTATGTACATTTGATAAATTTGGTTTGGATCCATGTTCTGGATTCCCGCTTTCGCGGGAATGACAAATAAACCATTTACCTTGGCTTTATCGGCGTAGAATTGATTTAGGATGGATTTCTTTAGGTTCTTTTTGTACCAGTTGGCCAGGATAAAGGCGTTGAAGATTTGGCGCAAAGGAGCAAAATGTTCGCCGGTGTTTACTTCTTTTTCGATTTCAGGAAGGATGATGTCTCTTATTATTTTAGAGGAAATCGTATGCGCTTGTGAACTAGATTCCCGACTATTCTTATTCAAAGCTAGATAATCTTCCTCAAGCATTACCTTCATGTGGCTGTTGACTACGTACACCTCGTTTTTATTTACAAAGACCTTTGCGGTGTCAGCTAGGATCCAGACCTTGTTGAAGGTGTTGACTGGAACCTCCGTGGTGCCGAATTGTTCTTGTGCTTTTTTATAAATACGCGCCCAAAATTCTTTTCCCAACTCTTTACGTGGGTCAATCATGCTGGCTGTTAATTGCTTTAATACATAATCTTGCGCTAACAGATCGCGGCCCAATTCCGTTTGCCCTAAGGTTTGCGGAATCATCTTGTCCTTCTCATAGGGAGAAAGATTAACCCAAAGGTCTTCTTCGGGAAGGCTTAGGCAAGCTAGGAAATATTTAATTAAACGTTGGGAGGATTCTTTAATATTTGGGTTATTAGCACTAGAAATTAAAAATTCAAAACGCAGGGGTTGGTTAGGGTTAATCTTTATACCCCTTAGAGCTACCCCATCCCCAGCTTTGGAAGGCGCCACCATTTCCCCTGGCAGAGGCATAAATAGCTGTGCTGCAGCAGGTTGCGGAAAAACGAAGCTCCCTGCCAGAAAACTGGCTAAGGTTAAAAATACGGTCATCTTACGGAACATACCGTAAGAGTACCATATTATATAAATAAATGCCAGTTTTGGGGGCTACACTGTCATCGCGTTTTCGACGATTTCACAGATGGTGTGGAACATGACAATGTGGGATTCTTGGATGCGGGCAGTCTTGGATGAAGCCGCAATTAAGGCAATGTCACATAGCGGGGCTAAGGCCGCGCCTGTGCCACCGGTAACGGCAATGGTTTTAATGCCGGAACTCTTGGCATATTTAACAGCTTCAATCACGTTCTTAGAATTGCCGCTAGTTGAAATGGCAATCAACACATCACCCTTGGCACCCAAGGCTTGTAATTGACGGGAAAAGACAATATCAAAGGTGTAATCATTACCTAAGGCGGTCAACGCAGAAGTATCGGTAGTCAAGGCAATCGCAGGCCAAGCCTTCCGCTCTTTCTGAAACCGCCCCACAAATTCCGCCGCAATATGTTGTGAATCAGCCGCTGACCCACCATTACCACAAAAGAATAATTTGTTGCCATTCTTAAACGCATCAATAATCATTTGGGAGGCTTGCGCAATCTTATCGCTATTGCGCTTTAAAGTTTCTTGTTTTACAGCAATCGACTCGGCAAAAATCTGTTCAATCACAACTTTCATAACAACTCCTATTAAATGTGTCAAGTTGCAGTAGGCGGTGTTGGTAAATATTGTGAATGCCTTTTGATGCTAATTACAATCTTCAATGTTTACTTCTAATATTAGAGAAAATTGTCCTAGCATCTCTAGGCTGAACAATGTTTACCAATACCGACTACACACTAGTGCTTCGCTGAGAATACGTTAGCAATTTCAACTAGATCCATGGTGACGGCTTTGCGTTGACTTACCGCTTCTTCCATGTCTACAAAACGAATTTTATTATCCCTTAAAGAAACCATCTTGCCAAATTTATGTTCTTTAACTAACTCAACGGCCTTCACCCCAAAGCGTGTCCCCAACACCCGGTCAAAAGCCGTCGGAGACCCACCGCGCAAGATATAACCCAAGACAGATACCCGCGTTTCATAGCCGGTATTATCCTCAATGGACTTAGCTAAATATTCACCCACTGACCCAAAACGGCGCTTTTCAATACTGGTCACCGTCTGATCCACTGAACGCATGGCATACCCATCAATCTTAGTACCTTCTGAAATCACAATAATACTAAAAGGTTTACCACGCTTATGGCGTTCTGTTAACAACTCATAAACTTCATTTAAATCAACAGGTATCTCTGGAATTAAGATAATATCCGCACCACCCGCAATCCCGGATTGCACCGCCAACCACCCCGTATAAAGACCCATCACCTCAACAACCATGATGCGGTGATGTGATTCAGCGGTCGTGTGCAGGCGATCGATACATTCGGTGGCAATATTTACCGCCGTGTCAAAACCAAAGGCGTAATCTGTACCGGAAAGCGCATTATCAATCGACTTAGGCACCCCTACAACCTTAATAACACCCTTCTTATGCAAGGCATAGGCCACCTTTAAAGTTTCTTCCCCACCGACGACAATCAAGGCATCAATACCGCTGCGCTGGTAATTCTCTTTAATTTTCTTTATTTGGTCTTCGTCATTGAGCGGATTAACCCGGCTGGTGCCTAGAATCGTACCACCCTTATCCAAAACCCCTGTAGTCGACTTAATATCCAAGACGCGCATGTCATTTTCAATCAGGCCCTGCCAACCGTTCTTAATGCCGGTGACTACATAGCACTCCTGCATGCCTTTACGCACCACGGCACGGATAACTGAATTAAGACCTGGACAATCTGCGCCACCTGTTAAAATACCGATTTTCTTCATTAATTCCTATACCCATGAAAAGGCACCTGCGGGTCAACCCCACCCTTACCTTTTTGGTTTAATTTCAAATCATCCAATGAAATCTTAATCACATGCACCCGCACTGAAACCTTGCCTTCCATGCCGATAGCTTCTTCAATTTTATTACGGACTAAATCTTGCAAACGACCAGTTAAATCAGGAATATTGGCCTCATGACGCAAGGTTAATTTAATATCTACATCCAACCCCTTTTTCGTTGCAATAATATGCGGCCGGATTTCCAAAGCTTCAGGAACATGCACAATCAGGCGCTTGACTAAGTCTTCAATTGCCGCCAAGGACACGGTGACCGGACCACTGGGATTAACAAAGGCAATGGTGCGCTCAGCCCGACGGCGGCCATAGATTAAATTTTCCAACAGAATACTCACGCCCACAATTCCCACCGCAATACACCCTACGATAATACGGGCATTTTGTTCGGTGTAAATCATACTCAATACATGTTCAACGGTCTCAAGATCTAATTGATGCAAGACAAAAAGCACAACCGCAATTGAGGTCACCCAAAGGATGGTGACATAAAAAATAATCGCCATTCGAGTCAATAACCACATTAAACATCCCTCCGCTGAATCCCTTGAATACTCACATTAATCTCGCGCACATAAATATCAACAGTTTCTTCCACCGCTCGCCCAATCACATCCTGGATTTGACGCGCTACTTCTGGAAGACTAATACCATAATCAATTATAACACGAATTTCGATAGTCACTTGCTGATCTTTAGCAATCCTAACTGAAACACCAGGATAATTATTATAGCCAAAGCTTTCAGCAAGAATACCAAGAAGACCAAAGGTAGCTAACCTTACGCCGGAGATATCCTTGATCGCTTCAGCTGCAATATCACCGATCACCTTCCTGTGAATCTGCACCGCTCCAAGATCGACCGCTTGATCCCCACGCATAGGCTCCCCTTGTTATTATTCGTTCTTCATCATCTTTTCTAAGAAGTGAGTTGTTACCTTCCCCTCGAGAAAGGTAGGATGGTGCAAGATTTCCATGTGTAATGGAATGGTAGTCTTAATAGGTGCTACATAAAACTCATCCAAGGCACGGCGCATGATGCGAATTGCTTCCTGACGGTCACGGCCATAGACAATTAATTTCGCCACCATTGAATCATAATAAGGACTGATGGTATAACCTGGATAAATATGGGTATCTAAGCGTATGCCAGGGCCGCCGGGAAGATTCAATTCTTCAATCTTACCAGGGCTTGGGATAAAATTATTGTATGGATCTTCCGCGTTGATACGGCATTCAATTGCCGCACCGGTAATCTTAATATCTTCTTGTTTTAATTTTAATTTCATCCCCCAGGCAACCTTGATCTGCTCTTTAATCAAATCAATGCCAGTAACTAATTCAGTGACTGGATGCTCCACCTGAATACGGGTATTCATTTCCATGAAATAAAAATTATTATGCGCGTCAAGCAGGAACTCAATCGTCCCCACCCCATGGTAATTAACAGCCTTGGCAGCCTTGATGGCTGCATCACCCATCTTCTTACGCAAGGTTGCATCCAACGCGGGCGATGGCGCTTCTTCCAAAAGTTTTTGATGACGGCGCTGAACGGAACAATCGCGCTCACCTAGATGAATCACATTGCCGTGCTCATCAGCCAAGATCTGAAACTCGACGTGGCGTGGGCCT
>JACCDV010435086.1_pt1 | contig 97160 bp, 75 predicted proteins | sample 7446131 | NCBI WGS metagenome assembly JACCDV01 (sample SAMN15323448, study PRJNA562643) | freshwater metagenome | isolation source: river surface water | place: USA:Blue River Watershed | collected 2017-08-17 | reverse complement strand
GGGGTCGCGGGTTCGAATCCCGTTTCTCGCTCTTTTGAGCTCGAGTGGTGGAATCGGTAGACACGCCGGACTTAAAATCCTGTGGGCATTTGCCCGTGCGGGTTCAAGTCCCGCCTCGAGTACAATATTGTGAAATTAACCCTTGATTCTTCTGAATTGAGGGTTTTTTGTTTCAATTAGATTCAAATTTTTCGGGATGTAGCTCAGTTGGTAGAGTACTCGTCTGGGGGGCGAGAAGTCGCAGGTTCAAGTCCTGTCATCCCGACTATTTTTATTTCATCTCTTCCAAGTCATTGAGATGATAGTCTAAAGCTTTAACTGATATCTGAATTTCCCAAATCAATAAGGAGAGCGAAATAATTAGCGAAAGTAATGCTGCGCCAAAAACCCAAAGTGCCACATTTACAAGCAACACATATATTAAAAACATACTGATTACGCACAACAATAAACTTGTAATGCCAAAAATTTGCATAGACCGAGTCAAGTAAAGACGTTTTCTTAAGTTCTTGATTTGCTCCTCTATAACGCGGTCACTGCTTTGTTGGTATTGCGCATGAAGCGCGCGAATCACACTTGCATAAGCCAAAAATCGATTGGTGTAAGCCAACATGATTAATGAAATAGATGAAAACAATAAGGCTGGGGTGGTTAATGAAAGCTGTGTCATCTGAAAATAGTTTTGGTAACAAATACAATAACATTAGTTTGTTACAAAATGTTGACCTTTATAGCAACATTCGAACTATGGCTTTAAAACCACTATCTTCAACTCACTACAAACCCATTCGACCCATCACGTTTAAAGGCAAACTTTTGGTAGGCTTGGTGCGTTTGTTATTCAAGATTCGCAAAGCTTTAGGCGGTGAAGATTGGCTGCATCCGCTGAAGGGCCACCACGAGGATCCGCGCAAAATGACCCGTCGGCAGCAACTCTATTTTGGTTATAAATATTATTTCAGAGCGATTCTTAAAGGAGACAAAGGCGCAGGGCTAGAACAACACTTTCAAAATCAAGGAACGAAGTTTGAAACCAAAGAAACATCGAATAGCACACAAAAATTTACACTCAGTTCGGGCGGTGACCTCATGCCCTATTTTTGTATAACTTCTGAGCAATGTAAAGATCTTTGGAAAGATAGTGGTGCCTTTTTTTTCGATGCCGACCTCGTTGTTGGCAATCTTGAAACACCATTAAATCCGAACAAACCGGCATCATTCGTTCCTGAGGTAATGCTGAGCAATATGTATTTCAATGCCAACGAAGACATGTTTGACGTATTTTCTGGGTTCGGTAAATTCAAAGGATACGATGTGCTCTCTACTGCCAATAACCACTCGTTAGATCAGGGCGAAGAAGGCGTGCTAAAAACCATTGAGTTTTTAGACCAAAAAAGGATTGCACACGTCGGGACAGCAAGGTCTGAGCAAGAGCGAGACGCTTTTCCAATTATCGAAAAAAATGGAATCCGCATTGCATTTTTGTCCTATACTTTTTCGCTGAATGCGCTGTTGTGTCCGGAAGGGAAAGCTTATTTGGCCAACCACCTGAATTTAAACGAAGAAAACCCTGATTTGTCATTGATTGTGCGCCAAGCACAATTAGCACGAAAAAAAGGCGCTGAGTTTATCGTCGCGTTTTTACACATGGGTTGTGCGTATCAACCGTATCCGTCGCAAACAATTTTAGACAACATGCACGAAATTTGTAGGCAAACGGGCATAGATTTAGTGCTCGGTGGTCATCCGCACAATGCGCAGCCTATAGAATTTTTGGAGATATCTGATCCGTTCACTGGCCAAAAAAAGCAAACGACCATCGTTTATTCGCAAGGCGATTTTGTGGCTTACGACATTCACAAATGGTGCAAATTGCCTTTGTTGCTGAAATTCGACATTGCAAATATCAATGGTTCGGTTTGCATCACCGATATCCGAGCTAAGTTATTTTACAACCATGCCCAAATTAAAAATGGAGCAGTTCAGTCTTTAAAGTTCATAGACTACACCCAGCTGAAAGCAAATCCTGAACTACTAGCCAATGATAACCCGGCCCAACTCGAATTCCAAGAGTTAACTTATTTTGCCGAAACATTCCTGCTCAAAGGTAACCTCGAGCGTTTTTTAGTAAAAGAAGAGGGCGAAGGCAAAAGCAATAAACAAGACGCCGATAAACCTATTGACATGTTTTAAAAACTGGTCAGTGATGTAGGGCTTCAAAAAGGATGCGCCCCAAGCAATCAAACACTCCATGATAAAAATGGCACTGAGTGCCGCGCCAAAATATAGTGTAGCCTCTGACAACGCATACTTTGCAACCGTTTTGAGTTGTGTGGTTACCGCGAGCCAACCAATGTAATTTCCAGGGTTGAGTATATTGAGCAAGAAACCCATCGAGATGAATTTTAACAACTGCTTTTTCTCCGTTTTTGGATAAGCCGCTCTATCTTTCTTTCGTAAATTAGAAATCCCGTAAAGGAGCAAAAAGAGGGCTCCACATAGCCGAACTATAAAATCAGTTTTGCTGCCTTCTGGTATCAATTCTGCATTGAACCAACTTAAAGAAATCAAGATAATATCGGAAGATATGACCCCTAGTGATATAAAAACACCAGTGCGAAAACCGTAGTCAATGCTGTTTTGCACGAGGGCAAAAAAGACAGTGCCTAGCATGATGCTCATCACCATCCCCGTCAAAAAACCGTACGTCACTACTTCGAGCATTTGTTTTGATTTTTGCTGCGGCTCAAAGCTATTTATTTTATATTGAAATGATATAAAAAACCCATAGACAACTTAAGAATACATGCCCTCACCAATGAATTAGGGTCATTTTGACAATAATTCGTAACTTCACCCCTCAATTTTTTGTACATTTAGTCGCATGTGGAGTAGAGTTGCCAGTTTTATCTTAAGAAATCGCTTATTTATATTGGCCATCATCGCCCTTATAACAGTGTTTTTTGGCTATTACGCCGTGACCTCCCTAAAAGTTGACAACCGCGTTGGCAACACGCTTCCGAAAGACGACCCTATTCAGATGGACTACGAAAACTTCAAATTACAATTTGGAGAAGATGGTTCTACACTCGTCATTGCCATACAAACCGATTCACTCTACACCGAGTCCAATTTCAAAAAATGGAGAGAGCTCGGCTACCAAATTTTAAAAATAAAAGGAGTAGACAACGTTGTATCTGAAGCCACGCTCTTTGGCATGACCAACAACATCAAAAAAAATGAATTTGAAATTCACCGCATTTTTTCTGACACCACTTTCCGAGATAAATCCATAGAAGAGGTTCGCGCCGAGATTCGCAAGAACCCAATTTACCGCGGCTTGCTCTACAACGATACCAGCAACGTTTCCTTACTCATGATTGGCATCGATGAAAAGGTACTATCCAACCCTAAAAAATCTGGGGTGGTACTTAAAATCGAGGAGCTCGCTAACAAATATGAAAAACACTTCGGAAAAGTCTACTTTGCAGGCCTGCCGCACATCAGGGTTGTGGTTGCCAAGCGCATTGTAGCCGAAATGTATATCTTTTTAGGGCTATCTATTTTTGCTTCTTCCTTATTGTTGTTCCTCTTTTTTAGGTCCTTATACGTCGTCTTCCTTTGTAATATCGTTGTTTTCATCTCTGTAATTTGGGCGCTTGGCAGCATCGCATTTATGGGTTACGAACTTTCAATTATTATGGCGCTTATTCCGCCCCTTTTAATTGTAATCGGCGTGCCCAACTGCGTCTTTCTCATTACCCGCTATCATCAAGAATACGTGCGGCTCGAGAATAAAATGCGTGCTTTATTTGTGATGGTCAAGCGCATTGGATCGGTTACTTTCTTAACCAATCTTACCACGGCTGTCGGTTTTGTGACTTTCACAAGCTCAGATAAATTAGGTCAATTCGGTATCATTTCGAGTTGGAATATCATGGTGGTTTTCGTGCTATCCCTAGCCATTATTCCCATATTTGCATCATTTGCCAAGCCGCCGAAACCTCGTCACCTCAAGCACTTGAGTCGTGTTTATTCTCAAGGATTTATCGAAATTATTGTCAAGATTGTGACCAAATACCGTCCTTGGGTCTACGCTTTCTCCATCTTATTGGTCATTTTCAGCCTCTACGGCATGACCAAAATCATCTCTACTGGTAACGTTACTAGCGACCTCCCTCCCGACGATCCTATTTTACTCGATCTTAAATTTGTAGAGCAAAACTTCGGTGGTTCTATTCCATTTGAAATCACTGTTAATTATAAAGAAAAAGGCAGGCTTTTCAATGCGGAAACCATGCGAAAAGTAGAAGAAATTCAAAGTGTGTTTGCCAAAGACACCCTCTTCTCCAAAAGTATTTCTTACGTAGACCTGATCAAGTCGATCAATATGGCTTATCACGGTGGAGACCCAAGTAAATACACCCTTATTTCTAATCGCGACAAACTTCGCCTGAAAAAGTATATTGATAAGTTAGACCTGAGCAGTCTAAATGGCGGATCTATCTCATTGAAAAACTTAGTAGATACGAGTAAAACAACATTGCGCATTCGCATGCAAATGAAAGACTTGAGCGTAGATAAAGTGGGGCCTGTATTAGACGCCATGAAAGTCAAAACCAAGCAAATTCTAAATCCGGATCAAGCTAATCTAGACCGACTATATCATAAAATTACCAAAGGAAATACAGCCGCCCTCGACAGCATCATTTACGAATATACGGGGGTTTTCAATAATTTAACGGCGCTAGTTTCAAACGGTAACGATGAAAAACAAATGGCTCTTGATATGGACCCAGAAAAAATCAAGGCCTATGCAGGAACCAAAACATTCAATCAGAACCTCCGTAAAGCAATTGATGCAGAGCAATATGACTTAGTTTTCACCGGAATTAAAGTCGTGCAAACAGAAGGAACCAAGTATTTATTTGTGAACTTACTTCAAAGTCTGATTTTTGCGGTAGTGTCTATCGCGATCATGATGGCGTTCTTGTTCCGTTCTATGCGCATTATTTTGGTATCCATGATTCCGAATATTATTCCTTTATTATTCACCGCTGGTATCATGGGTTACTTTCAGATTCCATTAAAGCCTTCCACAATCTTAGTTTTTGGAATTGCACTTGGAATCACTGTAGACAACGCTATTTTATTCCTTGGAAAGTATCGAAATGAGCTCAAACAGCACGCCTGGGATGTCCGATTTGCCATCCTACACTCCTTAAGAGAAACAGGATTAGGCATTTTCTATACTTCAGTCATTCTCTTCTTTGGATTCCTGATGTTCGTCTTCTCGCAATTCGGCGGCACAAAAGCACTTGGGTTGTTAGTGTCTATTACGATCATGGTCGGGATGGCAACCAATTTGATTATTTTACCTGCCCTCTTGCTCTCGTTAGAAAGAAAATTCAGCGTGCGCTCATTCCAAGAGCCTTTCTTTGATATCTACAACGAAGAAACTGACTACGACATCGACAAGCTCGAAATCGAGTTTGCAGAAGAAGAAGACAAATAATTAGGCGTCTTTTAGTTTTTTAACCATTGTAAGAATCGTTGCAAGCGCAACTGTTTCTCCTGTTTCGTCATAGACGTCAACCAAGAATTTTACAATGCCTTTTGCGATATCGTCTTCAGATCGTTTTTCTTGATCCACTTTTTCTTTGACAGTAAAACGGACGCCAATTGTTGCTCCGGGATAAACAGGCTTGGTGAATCTTGCCTCTTCGATACCATAATTGAGCAATACCGGGCCTTTTTTAGGATCCACAAATAATCCTGCGGCCTTTGACAAGATAAAATAGCCGTGGGCAACTCTGCGTTCAAATATGGTGCCTTCTAGTGAGGTGGCATCCATGTGCGCATAGAAATTATCACCTGACACATTTGCAAAATTTACGATGTCTGCATCGGTAACCGTGTGCTTATGCGTAAATACCGTTTCTCCGACTACCAATTCCTCGAAATGTTTTCTAAACACGTGTGGTTGTGCTTCTGGCATTGCTGCTCCAACCTGGAATTGCTGTGTAATAGCGGTAATGGTACTTGGGTGACCCTGAATAGCCGTGCGCTGCAAATAGTGCAAAACGCCGCGCTTTCCGCCCATTTCTTCGCCGCCACCCGCTCGGCCCGGGCCGCCGTGAGTGAGCAACGGCATAGGGGATCCGTGGCCTGTGCTTTCTTTCGCACAATCTTTATTGAGTACTAAAATACGTCCATGCATGCTTGCGGCACCCACTACGTATTCCACAGCTTCTTGATTACTTGGCGTTACAATTGACGATACAAGAGAACCCTTGCCCATTTTTGCTAAATCGATGGCGGCTTGTATGTCTTTGTACGGCATAATGGTGGCTACAGGGCCAAATGCTTCGATGTCGTGTACGGCAGTTGAAATAAAAGGATTTTCATTGCGGAACAACACCGGCGGAAAAAACGCACCTGCATTTTTATTGGCGCCAATGACTTCAAAATCTTCGAGATTTCCGAAGACAATTTGCTGCGACTGTGCCAAGAGATCGACATTAGCGCGCACTCTTTCTAATTGAAGTTTAGTAGCAAGGGCTCCCATGCGAACTCCTTCTGTAGATGGATCACCTATTTTAGTAGTCGCTAATCGGGCTGAAATTGCACTTTGTACCTCATCCAATAAATTTTCAGGAACAATAATGCGGCGCACCGCCGTACATTTTTGCCCTGCTTTGATGGTCATTTCCTTGACACATTCCTTTACAAATAAATCGAATTCTTCGGTGCCTGGAACTGCGGCTTGACCCAAAATGGTTGCATTTAGGGAGTCGGCCTCTAAATTGAAGCTAACACTTTGTTCTGCAATGCGTGGCAAACCCTTGAGTAATTTTCCGGTTGCTGCGCTACCCGTGAAAGTAACGGTGTCTCTTGCATCTACTGAATCCAAAATTCCACGGCCCAAACCGCAAATAAGTTGCAGCGCTCCCTCTGGTAAAATCTTGGAGTCAATAATGTCGCGCACCATGACTTCTGTTAAAAAGCAGGTGTATTCAGATGGCTTCACTACGGCAGGAACACCAGCCATTAGGTTCACGGCAATTTTTTCAAGCATGCCCCAAATTGGGAAATTAAAGGCATTGATGTGTACGGCAACCCCTTCTTTTGGTACCATGATGTGATGACCTATGAACGTTCCATTTTTTGAAAGAGGAGCAGCGACGCCGTCTACGTAATAAGGGAGGTCGGGAAATTGTCGGCGCAAACTTGCGTTGGCAAATAAGTTGCCTATTCCGCCTTCGATGTCTATCCAGGAGTCTACTTTGGTGGCGCCAGTGTGGGCAGAAATTTGATAATATTTTTCTTTGCGTTCCATTAAAAAGAGCGCTAACGCTTTAAGCATGCGGCCTCTTTCCTGGAAAGTCATTTTACGAAGGGCGTGTCCGTTTGCTCGGCCGTAGTTTAAAACTTCAGCAAAATCAATTCCGGCACTTGAAGCTTCTCCGATTTGAACACCGGTAAGCGCATTAAAAAGTGGCGTTTCTATACCTTGGCCGTCAATCCACTGACCAAGGACATAATTTTGAAATCGTTGCATAGCGAATTTTTAGAATAACCAACGCACTAAGTCGGCGCCGTTGGCATAAATCATGAGCGAAAGCAATAAGAAGATCCCGATATATTGGGCTACTTCTAAGACCTTTTGTGGTGCTTCTTTTCCAGTGATCATTTCATACAATAAGAAAACCACATGTCCGCCATCGAGTGCTGGAATCGGCAGAATATTCATAAAGGCGAGGATAATCGACAAAAGAGCGGTTGTTAGCCAGAAAGTGTGCCAATCCCACAAAGGCGGGAACATGTTGCCAATTGAGGCAAAACCACCAATTTGCGTGGCTCCCTTTTTGGTAAATACAAATTTGAACTGGCTTACGTAATCGGAAAGCGTATTGAATCCGTAACCCATGCCTATACTCACGCTTTGTGCAAAACCATATTTTTTCTCAGTTATTGCTTTCTTGTCGATGTACTCTGAATTGGCCATAATTCCAATTGTGCCATTGTCTTTCACTTTTACATCGAGCGTGATGGTGTCTTTGGGGTCGCTTTTTCTAGCTACCTTGATAGCTACCTTCTCATTCTTATGAGCAAAAAGTTCTGCTTGAAACTCGTCGTAGTAACGAATGTATTTTCCATTGACTTCGTATACTTGGTCTTTGGCTTTGAATCCTGCACGCAAAGCGGGTGAATCTTTTGAGACCTCCACTACTTTTGGTGATTTACCACGCAACGTAAATGCAGGTAAGGCGCCAGCTTCAAATAATTTTTGATCAATATCGGCAGGAAGCGTGAGGTGTGCGATTGTTCCGTCTGGGTGTTGAACGGTAATCTTGTGGGCGTCGCGAAGTAAAATTTCTTTATTAATGTCATCTAAGTTAAGTGGTTTCTTGCCTTCGATATCTAACACGATATCTCCTGAATAGATGCCGTATTTTGCCATGTATGGATGCACACCCAAGCCTTCTTTCAACTTATTCTGGTCGAGCGTCAACTGACCCCACGTAAAGACTACGCCTATATAAATAATAAAACCCAAAACAAGATTAACCGTAACGCCGCCAATCATAATGATCAAACGCTGCCAAGGTTTTTTGCTTCTAAACTCCCAGGGTTGCGGCTCGTTTTTGAGCTGTTCGGTGTCCATAGATTCGTCGATCATGCCAGCAATTTTGACATAACCGCCGAGCGGCACCCAACCAATCCCCCACTCCGTGGTATTTGGATCTTCTGACCACTCAGTTGGTGTGGACTTGCTGAACCAAGCTTTTTTCTTTTCTCCGTTGACACGCTTCCATCTAAAAAATGAAAAATATGGATTGAAAAAAAGATAAAATTTTTCAACGCGCGTCTTGAATAATTTGGCAGGTATAAAGTGTCCGAATTCGTGGAGTGTAACTAAAATAGCTAGTGAAGTAATGAGCTGAAGAGCTTTGATGAGAATTTCCATTGTATAAATTATGTGTTACAAAGATACCGTAAGTTTATTAGTGGGCCTCTAGCCAATTAGCCGCGGTTTTCATTTCGACTTCCATTGGCACTTCCATAGCGACAGCCTCTTCCATGGCTTTTTTTACCAATTGCTGCATCAGTACTACTTCATCGCGATGAACGTCAAATACAAGTTCATCGTGTACTTGTAAAATCATTTTTGATTGCAACTTTTCTTTGCTCATGGCGCGGTGAACGGCAACCATCGCAAGCTTGATGATATCTGCAGCTGATCCCTGAATAGGCGCATTGATGGCATTGCGCTCGGCAAAACCGCGCACCACTGCATTGGCTGAATGAATATCTGGTAAATACCTGCGGCGCTTTAAAATGGTTTCAACATAACCTAGTTCTCTGGCTTGCGCAATGACTTTGTCCATGTAAGTTTTAATGGTGCCGTATTGCTCAAAATAGGCATCGATGATTCCTTTTGCTTCGGTACGTGAAATTTGCAAGTTTTGGGCCAGGCCAAAAGCTGATTGCCCGTATATAATTCCAAAGTTGACTGCTTTTGCCGCGCTGCGCTGCTCGCGAGTTACCTCATCTATTGAGGTATGAAAAACTTTTGCCGCGGTGGCCGCATGGATGTCATGTCCGCTTTTGAACGCAGCAATCATGTTAGGATCGCCTGATAGCGCTGCAATGATGCGCAATTCAATTTGCGAATAATCTACAGCCATCAGCTGAAAATCGGCCGACCTCGCTACAAATGCACGGCGAATTTCTCTTCCTTTGGCAGAGCGAACAGGTATGTTCTGCAAATTCGGATTATTTGAACTCAAGCGACCAGTTGCGGTAACCGTTTGCATAAAATTCGTGTGAATTCTGCCGTCAATAGGATCGCAAAGTGTTGGCAATGGATCTACGTAGGTACTTTTTAATTTGCGTAATTGGCGGTATTCCAAAATATGTCCGATGATGGGGTGGTCGTGCTCATGTTTTTGAAGGATGTCTTCAGAAGTAGCGTACTGACCCGTTTTGGTCTTCTTGGCTTTACTTGAAATTTGAAGTTTTTCAAAGAGGATTTCACCGAGTTGTTTAGGAGAGTCTAAGTTGAAAGGTTCTCCGGCAAGCTCCTTGATTTGATTTTCTAAATCAAACAAGCGTTCATCTAGTTCTTTTGAAAATGCATTCAAAGCGGGCACATCTATGGCAATACCTTCTTGTTCAATGTCTTTAAGCACCTTAACTAGCGGCATCTCAACCTCGTAAAACAAGTGGTGTAGGTGCGGCTTTTCTATTTCGGGCTCGAGTAATTTCTTGAGTTGATAAGTAATGTCGGCATCTTCACAAGCATAATCTTTGATTTGTTCGGGGCTAAGATCAGACATGTTGCCTTGATTCTTTCCTTTTTTACCGAGCAGGGTCTCGATTGAAATCGGTTGGTAACTCAGGTAGTAAGTTGCCAGAAAATCCATGCCTTGTTTTGACTCTGGATTGATGAGGTATTGGGCAATCATGGTGTCAAAAAGCGGCCCTTTGAGCTCAATACCATAACGGTGCAAAACCTTTAAATCGTATTTCAGATTATGCGCTATTTTTTCAATGGAGATGTCTTCAAAAATCAAAGCAAATTCATGAACAATTGCTTTGGCCTCTTCAAAATTCGAAGGAACGGGTACATAAAAAGCTTCTCGAGCCTTGTACGAAAAAGAAAAACCCACGAGGTCTGCATGGAGTGCATCTATTGAAGTTGTTTCGGTGTCAAAACAAACCTCGCTTTGCACCAACAATAATTCGAGCAACTCTTTGCGCTCTTCTGCCGATGTAATTAAATGATAACTTGGCTTCTCTGTTGCAATAGTTTTGTAACTGGCCGTCGGAGCAGCTTCTTGGGGTTCTAACATGCTCTGCATGCCAAATAAATCTAGCTGAGCCTCTTCTTTTGAGGTGTTTTGCGTCACCACGATTTCTTCGCCAATAATGCGCTTAGCCAGTGTGCGAAACTCTAGCTCTGTAAAAATATCTCGAATCGCATCGGCATTGACAGGGCAAACTTCGAGGTCTTTTTCATCGAACTCCACAGGTACGTCTCGAATAATGGTAGCCAAGGACTTAGACATTAATCCTTGTTGTTGAAAATTCTCTACATTTTCTTTTTGCTTGCCTTTGAGTTCATGGGCATTGGCAAACAAACCCTCCATTGAACCGTATTTAGCCACCAGCACCTTGGCTGTCTTCTCGCCAATGCCTGGAATGCCTGGAATGTTATCAGAAGCGTCGCCCCACAAACCAAGGATATCAATAACCTGCAATGGGTTGGTGACCTCAAATTTGTCGCAAACTTCTTTGACGCCTAATATTTCTGGCGGATTACCGCCTCTTCCTGGCTTATAGATAAATGTTTGGGGACTCACAAGTTGCGCGTAGTCTTTATCGGGGGTCATCATGTAAGTGATGAAGCCTCTTGGTTCTGCAAGTTTAGCAACAGTGCCAATTACGTCGTCGGCTTCAAAACCTGCAACCTCTAAAATCGGAATATTAAACGCCTGAACGATTTGCTTTATGGGTTGAATCATAGAGCGGATGTCCTCGGGCATCTCTTCTCTTTGAGCCTTATATTCGACGTATTCCTCCTGGCGCTGGGTAGAGCCTCCTGGCGGGTCAAAAACAACAGCTATATGTGTGGGTTGCTCTGTTTTAAGCACATCGATGAGCACATTTGTAAAACCAAACGCTGCAGAGGTGTTCTCACCTTTTGAATTAACGCGCGGGTTTTTTGCAAATGCAAAATAGGCTCTGTAAATAAGTGCATAAGCATCGAGCAAAAATAGTTTTTTAGGTGCGGCGGGTGTCAGCATCAGAAAGAAGGGAAGTAAGGTATAAATTGTGCGGGTTCAACTTGTGCCTCTTTAGAAACCGGAAAGGTTTTATAAATAAAAAAAACACCCGCTTTTGGGTAACCACTTATTCTAACTTGAACAAGAGGTTTTTTGGCGGCCTTGTAAGCAGTGGTAATAAATCCTGGTTCGGGAATGATGCGCAAGGGCACTTCTAGTTGGTTCTCGCGGTGGGCACGTATTTTAAGCGGTTGGTCCAGATAGAGATTGCCAATTTTTTGCTGTTCGACAAAAAGCTCGTAACTACCCGGTTTGATTTTGACGGGTACCCACAAATTATTTTGAACGTGAAAGCCGGCCTTGAACTTGACCAACTGACCACTAAACTGCTCGATCTTAGAGCCGTCATAGCTGATCATTTCAATTGGCTCCTCTAAACTCTTGCAAGCAACCAAAGCAAATAAAGCCAGAAAAATAATAACAGACTTCATGCTTAAATTTGACTAAAGTTTTTGAAGAAATAAGGAATGGTCTCTATCCCCTTGTAAAAATTGAAAAGACCATAATGTTCATTTGGACTATGAATGGCATCGCTGTCAAGCCCAAAGCCCATTAATATAGTTTTTAAGCCAAGCTCTTGTTCAAACATAGCAATAATAGGAATGCTTCCACCGCTGCGCACCGGAATTGGTTTTTTACCAAACGTGGTTTCATAGGCGCGACTTGCAGCTGCATAAGCAGCAGAATCAGTTGGTGTCACTACGGGTTGCCCTCCGTGGTGAGGTGTCACTTTAACGCGAACGCTGGACGGTGCTATTTTTTCAAAATGCGTCTGAAACAAATTGGTGATTTCATCTGGATCTTGGTCTGGAACCAAACGCATTGAGATTTTAGCAAAAGCTTTTGAAGCAATAACTGTTTTGGCGCCTTCTCCGATGTAGCCTCCCCAAATACCATTGACGTCAAGCGTTGGGCGAATAGATCCGCGCTCCATGGTGCTGTATCCTTTTTCACCATGTGTCGAGTTGATAGCTAAAGCCTCGCAATAAGCTTTTTCTGAAAATGGTGCTTTGGCCATTTCTACCCTATCTTCAGCAGAAAGTTCAATTACTTTGTCATAAAAACCAGGAATGGTGATGCGCATGTTTTCGTCGTGAAGACTCGCAATCATTTGCGTGAGTATATTGATCGGGTTTGCCACACAACCACCGTAAAGGCCAGAATGTAAATCGCGATTCGGCCCTGTTACTTCTATTTCGACATAACTCAGGCCGCGCAAACCTGTTGTAATAGATGGCGCATCATTAGCTAACATACCCGTGTCCGAAACCAAGATGATATCCGCCTTGAGTTTGGCTTTGTTTTCTCTTACAAAAATCGCCAAGTTAGGACTTCCCACCTCTTCTTCTCCTTCGATCATTAACTTGACATTACAAGGTAATTCTTGGGCTTGCAACATGGCCTCAACCGCTTTGACATGCATAAAAAACTGACCTTTGTCATCACAAGCGCCGCGTGCAAAAATAGCACCCTCCGGATGAATGGGTGTTTGCTTAATGACGGGTTCAAAAGCCGGACTATGCCACAGCTCAAGTGGATCGGCTGGCTGAACGTCGTAGTGGCCATAAACCAAAATGGTTGGTAACTGAGTGTCTATGATTTTCTCGGCGTACACAATTGGATGCCCAGCTGTGGCAATTACCTCCACCTCATCTAGGCCAATATCTTGAAGATGAGCGGCTAAATGTTGTGCGCAAGCAGTAACATCTTTTTGAAAACTTGGATCTGCCGATACAGATGGTATGCGCAAAAGTGCAAATAATTCGTCGACAAATTTTTGCTTATTGATTTGAATAAATTGTTGTGTTTTTTCCATAATAATTCTCTGCTTCAAAGTTGCGAAAAATCGCGGTGTTTTGTTACGTCGTAGTTTATATTAATTTTGTTATGCAACTTTTTTTACAGTAATGACGTCCAAACGACAACTTGCGCATATGAAACACTTACTACAACTTGCTTTTATTTTATCCGTTGGGTCAATTTTTGCTCAGCCAATTGCTGTTTCAACCACCCAAACTCCCCAACAATTGGTGGACAACGTGTTGCTGGGTTTTGGTGTAACAGCTTTGAATGTTACCATTAATGGAAATCCAGCTTTAGCGAATACCGCACAAGGCAACGTTGGTTACTTTACCAATACCAATCCAGCATTCCCTATTAACAACGGGCTGGTCCTAACTACAGGAAATGCGTCGGCAGCGGTTGGTCCTAACTCAAGTACGTCATTTACCAACAATAATCCGGCCACTTCATCTGTTAGTACGGACCCACACCTCAACGACATCGCCGCCGGTAGCGTCACCAACGGGGTTGTGTTAGAATTTGACTTCATTCCTTCCGGAGACACCCTCGTTTTTAACTATATGTTTGGGTCCGACGAATACCCAGAATTTTCTCCTTCATCTTTTAACGATGCCTTTGGTCTATTTTTATGGGGGCCCGGTATTACAGGGCCTTATGCTTTAGCCGGTTATCCGAATGGCGGAGCAAATATTGCGACTATTCCTGGTGGCATCCCTGTAACTATCAATAATGTTGGCGACGCATCGAACACCCAATATTATGTTTTCAACGAAGCTAACTCTACTCTGACCTATGGCGATGCCATTCAATACGACGGCACAACGGTTCTTCTAACTGCAGCTGCGAGTGTGCAGTGTAACCAATTATACCACATCAAACTTGCGATTTCTAATGTTGGTGACCAATCTTATGACTCCGGAGTATTCTTAGAAGCGGGTTCATTCAGCTCTTCTGCGGTCGATGTTGCGGTTGCAACAGTGTCAGGCGACACCACAATTATTGAAGGTTGTACTTACGCAGATTTCATCTTTACCCGCCCTGCTGGGCAGCTCAATGACACGCTCATTATTAACTACACCATTGGTGGTGTAGCTCAACAAGGCATTGACTACAACACCCTGCCAAACCCTATTACGTTCTTGCCAGGTGAAGACACTGTTATCATCAACCTAACGCCTACACAAGATGGCATTAATGAAGGTTTCGAATCAGTCGTTATTACAGTAGAATTGATCAACCCTTGTGGTGACACCATCACTTCTTCGGGCACCATTTATATAGGCGAAGGGCCCATCATCAATATTACTGGCAATAACCCAACCGTATACTGCGCCACCGATAGTGTGTGGTTGGCTGCAAGTGCTTCAGGTGGCTATGCCCCATACGACTATGCTTGGGAGAATTTAGCAGGTGCCAGTTTAGGAACCAACGATTCCATATCGGTGGGCATAGGTCAGAATGGCACCATGTATTATCTCGTAACGGCCACAGACAACTGTAATTTCACCCAAACAGATACCGTTACGGTTACCATGAATCAAACATTAGCTATTGACACCATTTATGTGGGTCCGTCAACATGTGTGCCAACCGGTTTTGTTTCAGTACAAGCTTCTGGTACACAAGGTGTGCCCCAATACAACTGGACCGGCCCAGGCCCGAACGGCTTCATAGACGCCTCTGTGTGGCAAAACCTACCATCGGGTTGGTATTACATTACCATTCAAGACAACGTATGTACCGTTAGCGACAGTGCGTTTGTAGATTTACTCGACCCACCAGTTGCTGAGTTTAGCGCAAGTGTCACCGAAGGCTGCGCGCCGCTTAGTGTTACATTTACAAATACAAGTCAAAATGCAAGTGCCTACAATTGGAACTTTGGTGACGGCCAAGCTTTAAACAGCAACGACCTCAGCGCACAAACCCATGTTTTTGATGTTCCGTTTGGTCTATATACGGTAACCCTTACAGCCAACCAAGGGCCTCAGTGTTCCGATGTGGCCACTGTAAGTATTCAAGTAAACGTTTGTGGTTGTACCGACCCATCAGCAACAAATTACAACGCCAACGCAAATGTCAACGACGGCTCATGTGTTTACCCTACTGGTTGTACCGACTCCTTAGCCTTGAACTATGACCCTAACGCGCTTATTGACAACGGAAGTTGTGAATATTCTCGCCCAGAAGCACCAAACGTCATTACACCAGGTGGTGTTAACCCTTACTTCTTTATTCTGCAGACAGAGAGCGTGAGCTCTATGGAACTCACTATTTTGAACCGTTGGGGCAATGTCATTTACGAAGCGAGCTCTGCAAACTACCAAGACATCCAAGTGAACAACAATCCAAAATGGGACGGCACTATCAACGGCACATTAGCTGAAGAAGGCGTTTACTTCTATAAATATACTGCCTTACTGGGGCAGTCCAATCAAGAAGTGACAGGCCACGGCTTTTTCCACTTGGTGCATAAGAAATAATGAAAAGGGGGCTTAGGTCCCCTTTTTTTACGTTTAGCATTATTAAAAGGTGCTCATGAAATCATTATTCACGGTCTTAATCTTTCTTGGGGCTTTAGATTTATATAGCCAACCTATTAGTGTTTCTACGGCACAAACCCCTCAGCAACTTGTCAATAATGTATTACTCGGTTTTGGGGTAGACGCCTTTAACATTACAATCAACGGGTCTGCAGCATTAGCTCAAACCACATTGGGAAATGTAGCTCAATTCACGAATACAAATCCCGGATTTCCAATTAACAACGGTCTTTTACTTACCACCGGAAATGCCACGGCTGCTAGCGGGCCAAATATTACTGAAGACTCAACAGATAATATTCCACCAACCACCATGGTAAACTTTGATCCAACTATACCCTACCTAACAAATATGAATATTTTCAATGGTATTGTTTTAGAGTTCGATTTTATTCCCAATGGGGATTTTTTCTCTTTTCAATATATATTTGGTTCAGAAGAATACCCAGAATGGTCTCCCTCTTCTTTCAATGACGCTTTTGGGTTTGTAATAGGCGGCCCCGGCATTTCGGGCCCTTATCCGCTACCTGGTTATCCAAATGGAGGCGTGAATCTTGCGGTAACTCCTAACGGAACAACCATTACCATCAATAGTGTAGGACCTATTTCCAACCAATCTTATTATGTTCCAAATTCAGGCGGAGGGGCCTACAATAATGCCATTCAATATGACGGAACAACCACAATGCTTACAGCATCAGCTACACTAGAATGTAATGAAACCTATCATATTAAATTATTTATAGCAAATATTGGTGATGAACAATGGGACTCTGGTGTATTTATAAAAGGAGGGTCTTTCAGTTCCGCGGCGCCTTTAGATTTTTCGGTTACAACTCAAACAAATGACACCACCATTGTTGAGGGATGTACCGATGCAATGATCATTTTTACACGGCCTGAAAATCAGACTAACAACGCATTGACAGTCAATTATACTATAGGTGGCAGTGCCCAACAAAGCTTAGATTATAGTGCCTTACCCAACCCCCTAATATTTTTACCCGGACAAGATTCAATTATACTTAATGTTGCTCCTATTCAAGACAATTTAGCGGAAGGTTGTGAGTCTATTGATGTTTCAATTTCCTTTATAAATCCTTGTGGCGATAGCATTACCCTGCTTAAGTCCATTTGGATTTGTGATGCACCGATTATTAATATAACAAGTAACAACCCAACTGTTTACTGTGCTACCGATAGCGTTTGGCTAACAGCCGGCGCCTCGGGAGGCTTTGCACCATATAATTATTCATGGGTCAATTTAGCCGGAGCAAACCTGGGCACCAACGACTCCATATCCGTAGGCATTGCCCAGAATGACACCATGTACTATTTAGTGACCGCCACAGACAACTGTAATTTTTCGCAAACAGATACCGTTTCGCTTACATTGAACCAAGCTCTCGCAATTGACACCATTATTTTTGAAGCAGCATCGTGTATGCCGACAGGTTTCGTTTCTGTACAGGCATCTGGTGCGCAAGGTGTACCACAATACAACTGGACTGGCCCTGGGCCAAATGGCTTTATTGATGCATCAGTTTGGCAAAACATCCCTTCCGGATGGTACTATATTACTATTGAAGACAGCGTATGTGCAGTTAATGATAGCATATTTTTAAACGCCTTACCTCCTGCTGTCGCACAATTTAGCGCGAATATATTGAATGGTTGTGCTCCTCTTGACATCACATTTACCAACACCAGCCAATATGCAAGCAATTTCACTTGGGATTTTGGCGACGGACAAACCAGTAACAGTAACGACCTCAGTGCGCAAAGCCACGTATTCGATGTGCCTTTTGGAACGTATACTGTTACCTTAACTGCCAATCAAGGTCCACAATGTTCCGATGTTGCGTCCATTGTTATCACTGTAAATGTGTGTGGCTGTACCGATCCGTTCGCGCTCAATTACGATCCAAACGCACTCGTCGAAGACGGCAGCTGTGAATATGCCCGCCCAGAGGTCATTGCGCCAAACGTATTCAGTCCGAACGCAGACAACAACAACGAAACTTTCTACCTAGACACCAAAAATGTCATTTCCTTGCAGCTCATTATCATGAACCGTTGGGGCAATGTCTTGATGGATGCTACTTCAGTTGACCTCATCACCAACAAACCCGCTTGGGACGGAAAAATCAACGGAGAACCCGCAAGCGAAGGTGTTTATTTTTATAAATACGTCGCCACAGGGATCAACAACCAAGAATTAAACGGTCACGGTTTTCTACATTTGCTTAAAGATTAAAAATGAAGCAAAAGAAAATCATCTGGCTTGTTTTCGTTCTAGCGCTTGGCGGGCTGATCTTTTATTTTGCCACAGCACAACAAACAAGTGCCAAAGGCGACAAACAATACGGTGGTACCTTAACAATGAGTTCCAAAAGCGAAGGGCTAATCTTCTTTCCGCTTGCCGACAACACGCTAGAGCACCAACGCATTCAAGCACTCGTTTTTGAACCTTTATTAAAACCTGCACAAAACGAAAGGGGTTGGCGTTATTGCTTAGCCAATAAAGTCTCCATGAATGAAGGTCGCGATAAGATTACTTTACATATCAGAAAGAATATCCATTTCTCTGACAACCCTTGTTTTAGGTTTCATTCAAGCGAACTAACAGCTGAAGATGTTGCATTTACGCTGAGCCTGGCTTGTTCCCAACAAGCGCTTGTGCAACAAGATCTGCCCTTGCCAGAAATGATCGTCGGTGGAAGAGATTTTTATCAAAAAACCACAGACCCCATCAAGAAGTTTGTAAAAGGATTAAGGGTCATTGATTCACATACCCTAGAAATACATTTAAACGCGCCATTCAATCATTTTTTAAATTTACTTTCAGCGCCCAACTTAGGGATTTTAAGTAAGCAAGCCTTTAAATATTATGGTAAGCAAATCGTGCATCAACCCATTGGAACCGGGCCGTTTCAAATTTTGAAATCCACAAAGAGGCGCTTTTCATTTGAACGAAATCCAAACTATTGGCGCCATGATCGCTTTGGAAATCAACTTCCTTATTTAGACCGAATAGTGCTCAATTGCGGCGTTCCCGGAAATATAGCTCAACAACAGTTTTTAAATAACAAACTTGACCTTTTATTCGACTTACCAGTAGATGAACTTCAAGAAGCGTTCGGCACCTTAAGCGATGCCAAATCAGGGAAGAACCCTTTGCACGAAGTCTATATCAAAAATGCAGCAAAAGTTCACTTCATTCAATTCAATGCTTTGCATCCGCCGTTTAATAATCTCGATGTAAGAAGAGCTTTTGCATTAGCTATCGACGGCCAGACTATTTGTAATGATGTCCTCAAAGGAGAGGGGAGCCCATTAAACAACCAATTTATTCCAACTCAAAAATCATTCAAGAACACGCTCTTGAAACCAGACACAAGTCCGTTAAACACAAAAATTTCACTGGCAAAAACACTGCTCAACAATGCCGGTTTTGACGCCAGACACCCCTTCCCTATCGTTACTTTTTATGTGGGGGCAGCAAAAAACACCCTTGCCTATAAATGGTCCAGCGCTGTTGCAAAAATGCTTCGTAAAAATCTGGGGGTGCAGGTGGTTTTAAAATTAACTGGGAAACCTAAAAAATTGAAAAGCGACATCGTGATTTGGCGAACAGGTTGGGTGGGTGACTACCCTGGTGCGGAGTCCTATTTAAGGCTTTTTTACAGTTCTTTTAATAGCACGACACTTTTTAAAAACGAAGAAATTAATCATGAGTATAAGGTCGCAGTATTGGCCGAAACACGCTCCCAAATTAAAGCAGCTCAAATGCGCTGTGAAAAAGCAATTATTGATCAACAAGCCCTTATTCCTATTTATACCGAAGACTTTATTGTGCTCAATCAATTGCGCTTAAGAGGCTTGAAACTTCAAGAATCAGGAATGCTCGACTTTGCGAGGCTCTATATCAAAGATATCAGATAAGCGGCTAGCTAAGCGCTTCTTCTACCCAAGCTTTACCCCAATTTTCGTGCGCTTCAGCAGACCACAAAGCCGGATAAAATATGCGCTTTTGAAAACGCGGCGGCAAATATTTCTGCCAATTTGTTCCGCCGGTTGCAGCTACATCTTTGTCTTGACGAGCTAAATAACGAACCGCAGATTTGTAATGTGCCAACGGCCAATTAATGTTGACATTAATGTCGTTTTGTCTGAGTACATCTTTGACGCTTTCATCTTGTTGATCCTCTTTTGACAGCCTGAGATAAACTTGCCATAGATTCTTATCCCGGCATTGTGTTCCTAGGGAAATAAATTGGTCTCGGTATTTTTCTTCAAACTGAATGAGTGTAAGGGTTTTTTTACCCGTTGCCACTTCTGTAGCTCCGGCCTTCCAATAAATGTGCTCAAACAAGCGGGTAATGTCCGTTTCTTCTCTAAGTTGCTCGCGTTGGTCTTTTGCCACGAGATTGATGAAATCGGTACTGAAGATTTCGATTTCGCGGTATTGAGCTGATTGGAAACCTGAGGCGGGCAATAAACTCATGCGGAATTTCAGGAATTCTTCGCGGTCCATGCCGTTAATCATGATTTCAAAACTCTTAACGAGTGCATCAAAATAACGATTGATTCGTGTTACGCGATCAACAAAATGGTCTTTAGTTGGCGCCTCAACTTTTCCGAGTGCTTCAAACTCGCGCAGCGCCAGCTTAAAATACAATTCTGTGATTTGATGATACATGATGAAAACCACCTCGTCTGGAAAAGAAGTTTTTGGTTTTTGTAAACTCAGTAAGGTGTCTAATTGAATGTAATCCCAATAAGTGGTCACGTCTGCATAAAGTAAACCCTCTAGATAGGCGTTGAAGTCTTCGCCTAGCGCGGCATATTTTTCATTGAGTTTGCTGAGTTTCTCTTTGAGTTCGGGTGTGATTTCCATCTTTTCTTGATTGATTTGATGTTTCGAAATTAAACAAAATTTAAGTGCTTAAAGAATATTTACATTTGTACACTTATTAAATACGCAATGATCAATTACAACCCAAAACACTGGCTTTCCTTTATTTTCTCTTTTCACAAAAGTGACACCGCGCGCATGATGTGGAAAGAATTGATCTATATCAGTCTTCTTTCGATTCTTATCGCCTATATCGAAATCACCTTTTTTCCTGAAGCGTATTATCTTAAACACCTCACGGTTGTATACTCCTTACTCGGTTTTGTGATTTCTCTTTTGTTGGTGTTCAGAACCAATACAGCCTATGATCGCTGGTGGGAAGGTCGAAAATCTTGGGGTTCAATAGTCAATCACAGTAGAAGCCTGAGCTCCAAACTCAGCGCGTTAGCACTGAGCCATGAAGAACGATTGAGCTTGAGTAACTTCATTTCTCTTTATGTCTTTTCTATAAAAAATCACTTGCGCTCTAAGCAAGTTCAAACAGATAAAGACTGTCTAATTGACTTCGATTCATTTGATTTGAGTGGTCACCAACCGCTGCGTATTCAACAAATGTTGAGAAGCGAAATCCAACAATTAAGCGAAACGAAAAAAATGAATATTGAAGTGGGTTTTGCTATTCAAAAAGACCTTGATGAACTCGTGTTTGCATTGGGTGTTTGTGAACGCATTAAGAATACGCCCATTCCTTTTTCTTACAGTCTTTTTATTAAAAAATTTATATTCATTTATGTATTGACCATGCCTTTGGCGTTCGTACCGCTCTTCGGCTATTTTTCGGCGTTTATTTCGACTTTTGTTTTTTATGCGCTGGTCAGTATGGAGCTACTTGCCGAAGAAATTGAAGACCCTTTTGGCTCCGACGAAAATGATTTGCCAACTGATCAGTTGTGTCTGACCATCACTGATAATTGCAAGCAAATATTTGGGGCATAAAAAAAGCGCCTTGTGGCGCTTTCGGAAATTTCTATTCTTTTATTTAGACTCTTCGTCAAAAATTCGTTTTGGACGCAATTGTTCAAACAAACCAAGCGTAAGCCAATAAGGGAGAATAAATCCTAATAAAAAGAATAACATCCAAAAGGCCATCCCGCCAATTAAAAGAAACATTACAATACCGAAAGTGCTCATCTTCTATTATTTTTGCAGTTGAAAACTTGTCCAAAATTACACAAATTAATTCATAAACACCAAAAAATGGAATTTCGCATCGAAAAAGACACAATGGGAGAGGTAAATGTACCTGCTCACCGCTATTGGGGCGCTCAAACAGAACGTTCGCGCAACAACTTTAAAATTGGCCCAGAGGGCTCGATGCCAATTGAGGTGATCCATGCTTTTGCCTATCTCAAAAAAGCGGCGGCTCACGCCAACCACGAACTAGGTGTTTTGCCCGTAGAAAAAAGAGACCTCATCTCAAAAGTGTGCGACGAAATTCTCACAGGCCAGCACAACGACGAATTTCCATTAGTAATTTGGCAAACTGGTTCGGGCACACAATCCAACATGAATTGCAACGAAGTAATTGCCAATCGCGCACATGTAATTCACGGTGGTCAATTACTAGACGAACAAAAAGTGCTCAACCCCAACGATGACGTCAATAAATCACAGTCATCCAACGACACCTACCCTACCGCTATGCACATCGCCGCCTACAAAATGGCTGTAGAAGTGACGCTACCGGGCATGAAACATTTGCGTGACGTCCTACAACAAAAAGTAAGTGAATTCAAAGACATCGTGAAAACTGGTCGCACGCACTTTATGGATGCCACACCACTTACCCTAGGTCAAGAATTCAGCGGTTACGTAGCTCAACTCGACTACTCCATGCGCGCAATTCAAAATGCACTGGTTGCGGTTTCTGAATTGGCCCTGGGCGGAACAGCTGTGGGAACTGGCTTAAATACGCCAAAAGGATATGATGTTTTGGTGGCTCAAAAAATTGCAGATTTCACAGGCCTTCCGTTTATCACGGCCGCAAATAAATTTGAAGCGCTTGCTGCTCACGACGCAATGGTTGAATTATCAGGTGCATTGAAACGCGGTGCAGTTTCGCTCATGAAAATTGCCAACGATATTCGCATGTTGTCTTCTGGTCCGCGCTGCGGAATCGGAGAAATCATTATTCCAGACAACGAACCGGGATCTTCTATCATGCCGGGTAAAGTAAATCCTACACAACCAGAAGCCTTAACAATGGTTTGCGCTCAAGTCATGGGCAACGACGTTACGGTTAGTATCGCCGGTTCTAACGGTCATTTCGAACTCAATGTATTCAAACCAGTTATTGCTGCTAATGTATTGCAATCTGCGCGCCTCATTGGAGACGCTTGTGTTTCTTTTGCCGACAACTGCGCGGTTGGTATTCAAGCTAACCTCCCAATGGTAAAACAACATTTGGACAACTCACTAATGCTCGTCACGGCGCTCAACACCAAAATTGGTTATTACAAAGCTGCTGAAATTGCTAAGTATGCCCACAAAAACGGGACAACACTCAAAGAGGCGGCTGTTGGCTTAGGTCATGTTACCGCAGAAGAATACGACCAAATCGTCGACCCGTCTAAAATGATTGGCTCATTAGATTAACTTAGGTATCGTTTCTTCTAATAAGAAACAAACGCAAACATATTATTCGTTAATTTTGTATATAAAAATTTTCAATGTCAAAAATTAAAGTAGCCAACCCCATTGTAGAGCTCGACGGCGATGAAATGACCCGTATTATCTGGAAATTCATCAAAGATAAACTCATCTTACCGTACCTCGATTTAGATATCAAATACTACGATCTCGGTATCGAAAAACGCGACGAAACCAACGACCAAATTACTATCGACGCAGCTGAGGCCATTAAAAAGTACCAAGTCGGTATCAAATGTGCTACCATCACCCCAGATGAAGCACGGGTTCAAGAATTTCACTTGAAGTCAATGTGGAAATCTCCAAATGGAACGATCCGAAACATCCTAGATGGTACCGTTTTCCGCGAACCAATCGTCATGCAAAATGTGCCGCGTTTGGTTACCAACTGGACCGCTCCAATCATCGTTGGTCGTCACGCATTTGGCGATCAATACCGTGCTACCGATGCTGTTTTCAAAGGAAAAGGCAAGCTCACCATGACCTTTACCCCTGAAGACGGCGGCGAAACTCAAACTTTCGAAGTCTATAACTTCAAAGGAGATGGTGTAGGAATGGCTATGTACAACACCGATGAATCTATCATGGGCTTTGCAAGAAGCTGTTTCAATATGGCTTTGACTAAAAAATGGCCGCTTTATCTTTCGACAAAAAACACCATCCTGAAAAAATACGATGGCCGCTTCAAAGATATTTTTGAAGAAATCTACCAACAAGAATTCAAGGCGCAGTTTGAAGCTGCTGGTATCGTATACGAGCACCGCCTCATCGACGACATGGTTGCCTCTGCACTAAAGTGGAACGGTAATTTTGTTTGGGCTTGTAAAAACTACGATGGCGACGTACAGTCAGACACCGTAGCCCAAGGTTTTGGTTCATTGGGCCTCATGACTTCCGTTCTTATTACCCCAGATGGTAAAATTATGGAATCTGAAGCAGCGCATGGTACCGTTACACGCCACTACCGCGACCACCAAGCCGGGAAGAAAACTTCAACCAATCCAATTGCTTCTATTTTTGCTTGGACACGCGGTTTGGCATTCAGAGGAAAACTAGATGGCAACCAAGCCTTGATTGACTTCTGTAATGAACTCGAGCACGTTTGTATTGAAACCGTGGAAAGCGGAATCATGACCAAAGACCTCGCAGTTTGTATCCACGGGAACAAGGTCAACCACGGTGAACACTATGTGTATACCGAAGAGTTTTTAGATGCCCTCGACAGAGGTCTGCAATCAAAAATGAATTAATTTAGAGGGGCTTAAGCCCCTTTTTTATGCGCTTACTTTTTATACTTCTGATCCATTCTGTTTGCTTTGGGCAAAACCCACCTATTGATGAATTCGAAAAAGGTGTGCCTTCATCATGGTTAGGGCGCTATGAGGGCCAAATGGAAATATATAGCTCTACCGGTTTGCAACAAATTGTTGGCGTCCAATTAGATATTCAAATCATGGACCGAGAAAACTATTGGATCTATAATATGTCTTATCTAAGCCCGCGGGGTGAAGTGCTCAGCACAAAAGCCTATCGCATTGTTTATGATGAAACCAACAAGAAGGTTTGGATGGACGAAGGCGACAGCTTACTCATTGAAATGACGCGCATGGGCAACTGCTTCTATGATCATTATGAACTCAGCGGCATGTTTTTCAGTTCTTCGCTTTGTAAACAAAGTGAGCAATTGGTTTTTGAGCTTACCGGCGGAAACACAAAGCCTAGTTACTCTAGTCCTTTTATTGAAGAGGCCGAAGGTGTTGTTGAAACCATGCGCGTCAATTTTTTACAGCGCGCTGTACTTAAAAAACAATAAATGAAACCCCACTTCTTCTACTGTATAATTCTATTCCTTTCTGCTTGCAGAACGATAGAGGTAGATCCGCCAGCGCCAGAGTTCATAGGCCTTGAAGAAATCAGCTCAGCCAAGCCCTCTTTTCTATTTATTCAGACAGAAATGGCTTTAAAACCTTACTTAAAAGAGGCCGATCAGAGTTTAGATAAAAAATTTACAGGAAAATCAGAACAATGCGAAGGGGTTAGTTATACATATCATTTTGAAAGGGACCCGCTGTTATTCAAATTCAAAGAAAAAGAGGTTGAAACAACAATCAACGGTGCATTTGACCTGCGCTTGTCTTATTGCCCAACATGCCATGAATTGTTTGGAGAGGAACGCTGCGCTATTCCCCGGATATACGCTTCTTGCGGTGTTGCTGAACCTAAAAGGAAAGTACATGTCTCTTATCAGAGTAAAATAGGCATCTCTGAAGACTTCGTGCTGCGCACCAAAACTCAATTAGGTGAATTCCAGTTAATAGATCCTTGTAAAATTACCGTGTTTCAATATGACGCAAGTTCAACCATTGAAAAAGAAGTCAAAGCATCATTAATTCAGCTCGAAAAAGAAATTGATCAACAATTAGCACAAGCACCGATCAAGTCTAGTGTTGCAGAAGTTTGGAAAACACTACAAGAACCGATCTTGGTTGAACCATATGGCGTTTTTTATCTTCGGCCTCAAACCATCGGAATCGCAGATCTAACTCTAAAAAATGAAGGTCAGAAAGCGTTTTTCACCACTCAACTCACTGCACAACCAGTGTTTTCTACCAACACACTGGATCTAGACAAAGTAAAACTTCCTCCAAACACGCCAGAGAACACAAAAGAACAAAAGAGCATTTTGCATTTGCGCACTATTGCTAGTTACGATTCTATCAATCGTTTTCTGATCAAGGATTTTGATACCCAAAAAATTAGCATAAACGCTAAAAAACAAATTCATATTAATAAAGTACAAATTTTAGGCCCTCAAGCAGACCGCTTGGTCTTAGCAATTGAATTTTCTGGTTCTAAAAAAGGCATTTTTTATTTGGTTGCAGAACCATACATAGACATTGATCAGCACCTCCGAATGCGAAAGGTCGACTTTGAAATCAAAACAAAAAGCGTGCTCCTGCATTCTGCAAAATGGCTTTTAGATGCAAAAGTAAAAGAGCAAATTGAAGCAAACCTAGATGTAGACCTTGGCCCCATATTAAAAGAGAGTCAAGCGGCAATTGAAAAGCAAATCAATGGAGAAATTTCAAAGGGTGTTTGGTTAAATGGGAACATTTCCGAGTTGCGCGTTGAGCAACTGCAATTTAGTTCTTCCTGTTTTATCATTGATTTTGAATTAAGTGGTCTCTTGAAACTAAAAATACAATAGGGCGTATAAGCCCTTGTGAAAATTTTTACGCTACTTCTTTTCACTTTATTGAATTGCTCTTTATTCGGGCAAAAATCTACTTACAATAATTGTTCGGGAGCGGTTTTTGCACCTATAGAAGGTACTTTCTCTTTGCCATTTCTAGGTGAGCGCAAAAGCAATCAAATATGGTTGGTTTTTATAGCACCTCGCTCAGGTAAATTCAGCCTCGATATTAGTGTGGTAGGTTCTTCTTTAAATACTTCATCTGGAACCTTTTACATCAGTGATGAGCTAATTTGCGACCTTCCTTATGCCCAAAAAAAGAATGTCGATAGTCTTGTTTTTGAAGTGAGAGGCACTCAAAATACTTTAGATGTACAATTAAACAAAAATCAATACGCCCAAGTCTGTTTGCAAACAAGCGCTGGGTTGAAAGATGAGGTGCTTTTCAAAAGTGTTTTTGCAGCCAATAATCCATCGGAAGAAGAACAAATTTTAAATTTGGTTTACGACGCCTCGTTGCCAACTTACTCCTTGTTATTGAGAGATGGTGATAAGAATTACCCTGTTGCAGGTAGAATTATATTACAAGGCGCGGCAGAAATTAACGGAACCTACTTTGCATCGCAATTACTGATCAATCTCAAACAACCGATTAAAAAAGGGTTGATAAAAGTTGAAGCCGCTGGCTACTTTCCAGTAGAATTAAAAGAACAACGCATACCAATAAATGCAAATAGAGTTGACACCATTTATTTACATGGTTTTAAGGCTGGAGAACTCACCAAACTCGAACAGGTGTATTTTAGGGCTGGCCTACCTGAAATCATGGAAGAATCTTATGAGCAATTAAACAGATTGAGAGACCTGCTCTTATTGAACCCCAATATTAAAATTGAAATTCATGGTCACGTTAATCTAGATGAAAACAGCGCGAAAAAAGCGAAAAAATTATCTAAACAACGTGCCGTTATGGTTAAAAACTACCTTGTTTCTAACGGTATTGCAGCCAATCGTTTATACCCAATAGGCTATGGTTTTTCTAAACCAGTTTATTCTAAACCCAAAGATGAGGGTGAAAAAGAAGCAAACAGACGTGTCGAGATCCTAATAAAAGAAAATTAGCAAGAGATTTTTGCTACTCGGTTGGCGTGGCGCCCTCCTTCAAAAGCTGTATTCAAAAAGACATCTACCATTTCTTTTGCTTCGTCAACAGAAATAAACCTTGCGGGTAAAGAAATGATATTTGCATCATTATGTAAACGAGCTAATTCAGCAATTTCTTTTGTCCAACAGAGTGCGCAGCGAATAGACTGATGTTTATTAGCGGTCATGCTGATACCATTACCTGAACCACATAAAAGAATACCAAGACTTCCAGGATTTGACTCTACATGAGCTGCTACCGGATGAGCATAGTCTGGATAATCAATGCTTTGCTCTGAATAACAACCATAATCTTTCACTTCATATCCTAATGAAGTAAGGTAAGTGATAAGTATTTGCTTGGTTTCAAAACCAGCGTGGTCAGATCCTATTGGAATTATCATTTTTTTTTGCTGCTAAATTAATCACTATTTTAGGTTTAAACTTATAAACAGATTGAAAATAATACCTTCTGTAACTCAATAAACTGGTTCCGTTTATAAACAGTGTTGTGAGATTTTACGTTAAGAAGATGTTAATAATACCTGATAATCTTTTTTGTGTTTCTCATTAATTTACATAAGCTCAAATGGAATTGAGTTAAGCACTATATTTTAAGTTTACTTATGCAATGTTTTTAAACCTCTTTCAAACTATATAAACCGCTGTTGAATGGGTTTTTTATAAACACGTTTTCATTTATAAAAATTGTTGATTAAATTATAAATCACTTTACATCAATTACTTATAATATTAAACAAGTGGATACAATGTTGATAATCCGCTTTAATTGAAGAAAACAACAAATTACAGATTCTTTTATACACATATGAACAGCCTTAATAGTAGTTGTAAATTTTTTAAAATTCTTTTTTAAAAGAAATATATTAATCTAATTAAGGAGGCCTTTACATGTTAATTTTGTAGCTATCAAATGAAGTAGTAGTTTTATCCTATGCAAACATCGTTTAACCATCTCATCGATCAAATTGATGCTTTCATCAGAAAGTATTACAAGAATCAATTGATCAAAGGTAGTTTACTCTTTGTTTTGTTTTTTCTTTTGACTTTTCTATTCACCTCTTCTCTGGAATTTTTTGGCCGTTTTCCGATTTTAGTAAGAGGTATATTGTTTTTTAGCTTTATCGTTATTCAAAGTTACTTATTCATTCGCTGGATAGGAACGCCACTAAGCAGATTGTGGTCTTTTGGAAAGCGTATTTCTCATTTACAAGCAGCTGAAATTATCGGTTCTTTTTTTCCTGAAGTTGCGGATAAACTTAAAAATACAATTCAATTACAAAAAGATTTTGATAGTCACGTTGGAAACTTAGACTTGATAGCGGCTAGTATATCACAAAGATCAAGTCAACTGAGTATTATATCTTTTGAATCAGCAATAGAATATAAATCTCAACGCCAATATCTCAAATATTTATTACCCGTTTTATTAGGATTTATCGCCATCGCATGGTTTGTACCTCAGGTTTTGACACAAGGAAGCACACGAGTCATTCAATACTCAAAAGAATTTAAAGAGCCGAATCCTTACGTTTTTGTATTCAATGATCTACCTCATACCATTGAAGAAGGAAAATCTGTAGATATAAAAGTTAAGGTAAAACCAGCCCCAGGATTCAATACTTTACCTAAGCAGCTTTATATTGTTTTGGATCAAGGTAAATTTCTGATGAAGCAACTGAAACGAAACACGTTTAGTTTTAAGGTTTCGCAACTTCAAAAAAACACAGCAGTTTATATCACAACAAATGAATTTAATAGCCAAACAAAATGGTTACGCGTCAATAAAAAGGCGGTTTTAGGTACACTTAAAGCTTATTGTAATTTCCCAAAATACTTAAATAAACCAGACAGGGTAATAGAAAATGCCAGTGATTTAACTTTACCCGAAGGAACCATCGTTCGCTGGGAACTAGCGACAAAAAACACAAAGAAACTACAATTACTTTGGCAAAATGAAATCAAGGTTTTAGACCCTGTTTTTAGTCAAATCAATCAAGAATACAAGCAAAGTGGACGCTTAAAGTTTGTACTTACGAATGCACAAACATTGAAAAACGATACCATTTCTTCAAAAATTGAGGTAATCAAAGATGCTCAGCCGGCTATTGAAGTAGTTGAAGAACAGGACTCACTCATAGACGGAAGAAAGTATTTTCAAGGAACTATATCTGATGATTACGGTCTGAGCGACTTGAAATTTGTTTACACCATTGAGCAAGAAAACGGCGAAAAAAGAACCCAAAGACTAGCTGTTGAACCTATTAAAGGCACACTACAAAAATTTGAATTTGCAGTAGATTTCAGAAGAGAGAAAATACAGTTAAGTGATGTTATTACCTATTATTTTGTAGTCTATGACAACGATGGGGTAAATGGTCATAAAGCTACAAAAAGTGAAACACGCACCTATGAACTACCGAGTTTAGAAGAATTAAACGACCTCCGAAAAGAAGAACAAACCGAACAAATCAATCAATTAGAAGACGTCTTTAAAAAGACACAGCAATTCCAAAAAGATGTACAGCAACTTAAAAAAGAGGCGATACAATCTAAGTCTACAAATTGGAATAAACTCAATAAAGTAGAACAACTTCAGCAACAACAACTGCAGTTACAAGAGCAAATTCAAGAGAGTTTAGAAGAAATTAAACAGAGCACTGATCAAAAGAATCAATTATCACCTCTAGATGAACAGTTATTAGAGAAACAAGAGCTTCTAGAGCAATTACTCAATGAGGTCATGGATGATGAACTCAAGGAGTTATTGAAGCAACTAGAAGAAATGCTAAAAGAGCAGGATAAAGATCAAATGAAAGAAAAACTCGATGAATTGCAACAGTCTACTGAAGACATGAATAAGCAGCTCGATCGTAGTCTTGAATTATTAAAGAAAATGCAGGTTAACGAGCGGATTGATGATCTCGAAAAGGAATTAGATGAACTTGCAAAACAGCAAGAAGAATTAAAAGAAGAAAACCAAAATCTTAGTAAAGAGGACCTACTAAAAAAACAACAAGAGCTCAATCAAAAATTTCATGAAATAAAGAAAGAGCTGAATGAGGTTCAAGAACTCAATAAAGATTTGGCCAGACCTCTCGATTTAGATATTTTAGATGCCCTTGAAGAGCAAGTCTCAACTGATTTACAAAATGCAGAACAAGAAATTTCTGACGGAAAATCTAAGAAGGCAGCCGAAAAACAAAAATCAGCAGCTGATGGCATGAAAGCGATGTCTTCTCAGTTAAATACAAAACAAAAGCAGTCTAATAAACAGCAAGAAGAAGAAGACATGGAGAGCTTGCGGGCTTTGTTAGAAGGGCTTATAATTTTAAGTTTTGATCAAGAGAAAACACAAAAGCATTTTACTAAAATTAGTACCAAAGATCCTGTTTATAGAAAATTAGGCCGACGTCAGCAAAGGATCAACGACGACACTAAAATCATTCGCGATAGTTTGTTGGCGCTTGCCAAAAGACAACCAAAAATTGCCACTTTTATAGATGCTGAGTTACATGCCATTGAAACGCAGCAGAAGGCTACTATAGAGGCAATAGACGACCACAAGAAAAAAGACATTGAAAAGCATCAACAGCTAGTCATGACCTCCTATAACAATTTAGCATTGTTGCTAAATGAGGCACTACAATCTATGCAGCAGCAAATGAATGCAGAAATGCAAGGTAGTGGAAGTTGTGAAAACCCTGGTAAAGGAAGGCCTAAACCAGGTCAGTCCATGTCTTCTGGAGACATGAAAGAAATGCTTAAAAAGCAACTCGAACAAATGCAGAAAGGTTCAAATCCCGGTGGGAACAAACCGGGTAAAGAACCAGGTCAGGCCCCCGGCGCTTCTGGCCAAGCCGGGCAAGGTTTACCGGGTCTTGGTTCTAAAGAATTGGCACGAATGGCTGCAGAGCAAACAGCAATTAGACAACGTTTAGAACAATTAAAGCAAGAATTAAATAAAGAAGGTAAGGGCTTGGGTAATCAACTTAATCCATTACTTAAAGAACTGGAAGAACAAGAGAAAGACCTCCTGCTCAAACGGGTAAATCCACAGACCATTCAGCGTCAAAAAGAGATCTTAACGCGTTTGCTTGAAAGCGAGAATGCAATCATGAAACGCGGTTATGAAGAAAAGAGAGAGGCAAAGTCTGGAAAAGATCCAGAAAAAGGTAACCAAATTCGTTTTGAAGAGTATAAAAGGTCGAAATGGAATGAATTGGAATTAATCAAGTCGATTGATCCCGCGCTACAGTTATATTACAAGCAGCGATCTGACGCTTATTTAAACCAATGATTTCCGTGATTTTTATATTATGAAAGAAGGTTTTTCTATAGTTACAGAAGTTGTGTTACCATCTGATTATCAATCACTTATTGATGTTGAGAAGCTGGTAGGAAGTGTTTGTGAAGAGTTTGGTGTTCAAGAAGATGCTTTTGGCAATGTTCTGATTGCCGTTTCAGAAGCTGTCAATAATGCCATCCAACATGGTAATAAAGATATTCCCAACGCAAAAGTTGAAATGAAGGTCGCTAATCAAGACAACCTCTTTTGTATTCAAGTGAAGGATCAAGGAAATGGTTTTGCTTATCAAGACCTCCCCGACCCTACCGCGCCAGAGAATCTTTTAAAGGATAGCGGCAGAGGAGTCTTTTTAATGAAGAACCTCGCTGATGAAGTAGAGTTTGTAAACACAGGAAGCACGGTCAATCTTTATTTTCATAAATGACAACAATAGTTAATCTTGGGGTTAAAATTCCAAGCTTTGTATCAAGAAACGAACTCAAGCACGCGGTTAAAGACCTTGTTATTTCAGAGGGTAAAAAACTCAAGGATTTGAGCCTTGTGTTTACCGATGACGACTATCTCTTAGAGGTAAATAAGCAATACCTCAATCACGATTATTTTACGGATGTAATCACTTTCGATTATTCATCTTTCCCTGATGTATCAGGGGATGTCATGATTTCTCTTGATAGGGTAAAGGATAATGCAGCGTCTATGAAGTTAGACTATGAAATGGAGTTCTATCGAGTGGTTTTCCATGGGGTGTTGCATTTGTGCGGTTACAAGGATAAAGATTCTACCGACGCAAAAGAGATGCGAGCTAAAGAAGATTTTTATATAAATAGGTTTGTTTCACGTGAAACAAATTCACATTAAATACTGTTGTTTCACGTGAAACACAAACAAGATGTTAGATAAATACGATGTCATTGTAGTAGGAGCCGGCCACGCTGGTTGTGAGGCGGCAAACGCAGCAGCTCGAATGGGCAGCAAGGTATTGCTAGTCACAATGAACATGAATACCATCGCCCAAATGAGCTGTAATCCAGCCATGGGAGGTGTTGCAAAAGGTCAAATAGTTCGTGAAATCGATGCTTTAGGCGGTGGATCAGGCATAATTAGCGATAAAAGTGCGATACAATTTCGCATGTTGAACTTGTCAAAAGGACCCGCAATGTGGTCTCCAAGAACTCAAAATGACCGCATGATGTTTTCTTTGGAGTGGCGTTACTTACTTGAGCAAAATTCAAACGTGGACTTTTGGCAGGACATGTGTGTTGGAATTTTGGTCGAGCAAAACAGAGTTATTGGTGTCCAAATGGGCATAGGCACAAAGATATACGCTACCACAGTAGTTCTTACGAATGGCACCTTTCTAAACGGCCTTATTCACTTAGGTGAAAAGCAATTTGGCGGAGGTAGAGCTGGAGAAAAAGCCGCGACTGGTTTAACTGAATCTTTAGTTTCTTTCGGTTTTGAAGCTGGTAGAATGAAGACAGGTACACCGCCGAGAGTTGACGGAAGAAGCCTGGATTATACCAAAATGGAAGTCCAACCGGGCGATGAAAACCCTTCAAAATTTAGTTTTGGAGACACTCCAGCGCTCGCGAAACAGTTGCCCTGTCATATTACTTATACCAACGATCTTACACATGAGATGTTGCGCACAGGCTTTGATCGTTCCCCGATGTTTAATGGGGCAATTAAAAGCAGCGGGCCTAGATATTGTCCGAGTATCGAAGACAAAATTTCAAGATTTGCCGACCGCGACAGACATCAAATATTTGTTGAGCCAGAGGGGTGGAATACCGTTGAAATTTATGTGAATGGGTTCAGCACATCGCTCCCTGAAGAAGTTCAATACGCGGCGATGAAAACGATACCAGGTTTTGAAAACGTTAAAATGTTTAGACCTGGTTACGCTATAGAATACGATTATTTTCCGCCAACACAGTTGAAACATTCACTTGAAACCAAGTTGATTGAGAACCTATTTTTTGCTGGTCAAATTAATGGAACTACCGGTTATGAAGAAGCTGCTTGTCAGGGCTTAATAGCTGGTATTAATGCACACAGAAAAGTCGTAGAAAAAGATCCTTTCATTTTATCTAGAAGCGAAGCGTATATTGGTGTCTTGATAGATGACCTTATTACTAAGGGAACGAATGAGCCATATCGCATGTTTACGAGCCGAGCAGAATTCAGGATTTTATTGCGTCAAGACAACGCAGACGAGCGCCTCACACCGTTAGGTTATGCGATTGGTTTGGCTGATAGTAGTGCGTTAGATAAAGTAGAACGCAAGCAAAAGTTAACCAAACAACTCAAGACAAAACTGCGTGAAATTGGTATTAGCCCTGCGCAAGCCAATCCAATGCTCCTGCAGAAAGAGTCTGCGCCAATTACACAACAAGTAAAGGTGAGTTCATTAATTACTCGGCCGCATGTTACGCTAAACGATCTAGTAGAGGTGAGCCCTGAAACAGCAACAGAGGTTCAGGAGGTTTTTATACAGGATCCGTTGGCAGTAGAGCAAACAGAGATCTTGTTGAAGTATGAAGGGTATATTGAACGAGAAGAAGAACAAGCACAAAAACACCAACGCTTGGAAAACTTATCGTTGCCAGATCATCTTGATTATGCTCAGATAAAAAGTTTGAGTATAGAAGCAAAAGAAAAGCTTTCTAAAATCCAACCAGCCACGCTTGGTCAGGCGGCGAGGGTTTCTGGGGTTTCACCCAGTGATATTTCGGTCTTGCTGGTTCATTTGGGTCGTTAAATCGCGTTTTTAGCCGTTTTAAGAGCCTTTTTCTCCACTTAGAAGGGAAACACCAATCAACAATAGAGATGTTTCATTAGAGCAGGCCTGTTTTTTAGGCTTTTTCAGCTCTTTTACGCATGAATCCCTTTTTTTGGTAATTTTAAATCAATGAAGCAGCGCTTGGTATTTTTTATTGATAGCGTTCATCCAATTTTGGAAGAACGGCTCACAGGCGCGGGTTTTGTTTGTCAACTACATTATCACACTTCTTTTGAAGAATTAAAAGCGATTCTACCAGATGCTTATGGTTTGGTAATTCGGTCTAGATTTACAATTAACGAAACTTTTCTTTCTCATTGTTCTAACTTACAATTCATAGCAAGGTCGGGTTCAGGTTTGGAAAACATAGATACGTTTGCATGTGAAACGCGTCAAATCCGCTTGTATAATTCTCCGGAAGGCAATAGAAACGCCGTTGCAGAACACGCACTAGGAATGTTGTTGGGCCTCTTAAACAAGCTCAATAAAGCAGATAAAGAGGTGCGTTCTGGTGTGTGGAACAGAGAAGAAAACAGAGGAGAAGAATTAGATGGCAAAACTGTAGGAATCATCGGATATGGAAATAATGGTGCTGCTTTTGCTAAAAAGCTAAGAGGCTTTGATGTGAAGGTGATGGCTTACGACAAATACAAAACTGGGTTCGGTGATCATTTTGTCCAAGAGTGTACATTAGAAGCCATCCAAGAGCAGGCCGATGTTCTGAGTTTTCACGTTCCGCAAACTAAGGAAACAGTATATTTTTTGAATGCCGATTTTCTACAAAAAATGAAAAAGCCATTCTATTTATTGAATCTTTCCCGCGGCAAAATTGTAGAGACTAAAACACTACTCGCTGGCTTGGCCAGCGGACACATCAAAGGAGCGGGTTTGGATGTACTCGAATATGAGAAAAAGAGTTTTGAATCGTTTTTCGAGCAAGAAGTACCAGATGAACTTAAAGCACTATTTGCATCTGATAAAGTTTGCCTAACGCCACACGTAGGGGGCTGGACAACAGAGAGTTACATTAAGCTAAGTAGTGTGTTGGCAGATAAAATACTTGCAGACGAGCCCAATTAATCTTCTTGCCATTCGTCCATGAAGCGGTCTAGTTCGCGGCGGTCTTTTTTAGTAGGCTTTCCATCGGTTTGTCTGTAGTTTCGCTGCGCATCTTGATAAGCCTTCAGTTTTTCAATTTCTTCTGGCATGGTAATGTCTTGGATGTAATCTTTGACAAGCGGAGCCCCAACGCGTTTGTCTAGTAACTGCAATACTTTATACTGAAATCGAGCGTTGTGTTTGAGCAGGGTGATCGTTTCGCCAACCTTTACTTCTCTAGATGGCTTAATGGAAGCATCGTTTAACAGCGCCTTTCCTTTGGAAATAAGCTCAGTTGCTTGTGACCGCGTTTTGGATAAGCGAACAGACCAAAGAAATTTATCCAAGCGGGTTTTCATCACGAACTTTTTTGGGGAGGCCTTGGTATACGAGCAAATAGGAGTGATCAATGAGCTCTTTTAAGAGTTGGTCGTTCACGTCTAGGTTGAATCGAACGGTGTTCCAATGTTTATGATTCATGTGAAAACCAGGTGCAACCGCGTTAAAGCTTTCTCGGAGTTCTAATGCATATTGAGGGTCGCACTTGAGGTTGATGGAAGTAAAGTCATCAATATCTACAAGAGCAAACATTTTACCGTAAACTTTGAAAACCAGTGTTTTGTCATCGAAGGGAAAGCCCTCCGTTGCGCCTTGTTTGAGGGTACAATAGAGATGTAGTTCCTCAATATTCATAGGTGCTTAGGCAATAACAGGATTGGGCTTACCCAACTCTTTTAACATTTTGGTGTGCTCAGAAAGTGCCGTTAAGAATGTTTGATAGGAGTGGTAAGGCAAGTGAAATTCTTTAGCTGTTTGTTCTACGATTTTAGAAATCTTGTTGTAGTGGATGTGGCAAATTGACGGAAACAAATGGTGTTCAACTTGGTAATTTAAACCACCGACATACCATGAGAACAATTTTGCCTTAGGCGCAAAGTTCGCGGTGTTGTATAATTGACTTACTGCCCAATCTGCTTCTACAACGCCAGAGTCATTTGGCATTGGGAAAGTAGAAGTTGGAACGACGTGTGCGGGCTGAAAAATCATGGCTAAGATGAGACCGCAGATGAATTGCATTAGCAAGAAACCAAGAACATTTGTGATCCAGCTTGCTCCACCAAAATATATTGGCAAGAACAAAAAGATACCGGTGTAAATGATTTTAAAGAAAATGATGCGGAACATGTGTTGCCCGAAAGTAACCCCTTGAGAAGCAATGAGGCCTTTTTTCTTGTAACGAAAAGCTTGCTGGTAATCTTTGGTGAGGTACCAGAATAAGGTCATCATGCCATAAAAAAACCAAGCATAAAGATGCTGAAAACGATGGATAGAGTGGTGTTCTGAGTGTGGAGAGAAACGCAACATAAAGAGAGGTGGGTCGATATCTTCGTCGTGGTCTGTAACGTTTGTGTAGGTATGGTGCAACACGTTGTGTTGGATGCGCCAATTTCGAGCACTACCGCCTAATAAGATCATGACGTTACTCACAAGTGTGTTGACCCATTCTTTGCGAGAATAGGCGCCGTGATTGGCGTCGTGCATGACAGAAAGGCCTACGCCAGCCATGCCAAAACCCATCACTAGCCATAAGCCGTAATAAACAATTGTTGGCATTTCTTGCTTGTACAAAAAACCATATGGTGTGAGGAACAAGGCGAGTAAAGCAAACGTCTTGAAAACCATTGCTGCGTTGGCAGTTTTGGAAATATTGTTTTCTTTGAAATATGCGTTTACTCTGGATTTGAGTGTTTTGTAAAACTCTGTGTTGTGTTCTTTAGAGAACTGAACGGGGGCGTAAGTCATTTAGCAGGATTAAAGACCAAAGTTAATCAAATATAAAGAAGCAATCATGATTGGGTCATAGAATTCATTTATGTCAGACCTTGTAATGCACATAGTTTCTTGTAAAGACTTGGACTCACTAGTAATTCTTCGTGTTGTCCGCGCTCCACAATTTGGCCTTTAGACAGCACGATGATCTGGTCGGCATTCCGCACCGTTGAAAGACGGTGGGCGATGACAAATGAGGTTCTGTTTTCCATGAGTTTTTCAAGCGCTTGCTGAACGAGTGTTTCAGATGCGGTGTCTAAGGCAGATGTGGCCTCGTCTAGAATGAGGATCGCTGGGTCTTTGTAAACAGCTCTTGCAATCGCAATTCTTTGTTTTTGACCTCCTGAGAGTTTGTTGCCGCGTTCTCCTAAGATGGTGTCGTAGCCGCTTTCCAATGAAGAAATGAACTCGTGCGCATTTGCAACTTTAGCCGCAGCAATGATTTTTTCCATGTTGGGGTATTCGTCCCCAAAGGCAATGTTCTGCGCTGCACTTAAGTTAAATAGAATTGACTCTTGAGAAACCACACCAATGAGGTTGCGCAACGAAGAAATACGCAGATCTTTGATGTCCATGCCATCAATTTGAATGGAGCCGCTACTTACATCATAAAAGCGTTGCAATAAATCCATTAGTGTAGATTTTCCACTACCAGACTCACCCACAATGGCAACTAAAGTGCCTTTCTTAACGCGCCAATCTATATGCTCCAGCACTGGTTGTTCTTGGTAGGAGAAACTGACATCGTTAAAAGAAATTTCATTGTTAAAGTTTTTGATGTCGCCGCACTGCGCTTTTTCGGTAACGGTATCTGTTGCGTGCAAGAGGCTGTTGATTCGGTCTTGTGAAGCCTGGGCTTTGGTCATGTTGGCCATGTTATTAGAAACACTTTGTATTGGCCTTAAAAACTGAGAGAAAACGATGATGTACGTAAGAAAGACTTCGCCGGTTAGCCCTATTTGTTCGCCGTTTAAAATGAGCCGGCCGCCAAAGTATACAAGCGCGAGCAAAACCGTGGCGCCAAGCGTTTCATTGACCAACGGTGAGAGGTCGCGCTTTCTAAAAACGCGCGTAGCTAGTTTTTGATGTTGGTCATTTTTTTGTTGAAATGATGCGGCGATGAAACGGATGGCGTTGAAAGCTTTAATGACGCGCACACCTCCTAGATTTTCATCCATTGAAGCATAAAGAAAGCCGAGTTGTTCCTGCGTTTTCTGTGCTGTGCGTTTGAGGCTTTTACCAATTCTAGAGATGACAAAAGCAGATATGGGTAAGAGTAAAAGAGAAATCAAGGTGAGTTGCGGGCTCATATAAATAAGCGTGAACAAATTGATGATAATGGCTAGTGGCTCGCGAAAAATAAGTTCTAACAAGCTCACAACCGCCACTTCAATTTCATTGACATCGCTGTTCATTCGGGCCATGAGGTCGCCCTTTTTTTCGTTGCTGTGATAAGCCAGAGGCAGTCTTAGTGCTTTTTCAAAAAGCGCCCCGCGAACATCTCGAACAACGCACATTCTGAGTTTGGATTGCGTCCAAACAGCACCATATCGAAATATATTTTTGAATAAAAAAGCGAGAAAAACACTAATGCAAACAAAGAGTAAGGCGCCCTTTGGATCTGCTTTCACAAGTGAATACATTTCGTAATTGTAGGCATCTCTAACGTAATCAATGATGCCACTGATGCCGCCTTGAAAGTGCGGTTCAGACACCACAACAAGCTCTTCTTTACTTTTGAAAATCAATTGTAAGACAGGAACGAACAGAACGAGCGAAAGTAAATTGAAGACAACAAAGAGTAAATTAAACAAAATCGTTGCCCAAGCCAGCCCCTTGTATTTGAAGGTATAGTTGTATATTTCTTTGTAGTAAGACATTGACACAAAGATACATTTTTGTTTAGATGAGGGCTTGCTCTACAAGTATTCTTACATTTGCAACATGAGTTCAATCCGTCAGCAAAAAATCGAAGCCGTTATTCAAGCTGAGCTAGCCGCTTTTTTTAGAAAGCAAGCAGCAGAAATCTGTTTGGGAGCAATGGTTTCTGTCACTGTAGTTCGCATTACTTCTGATTTGAGTTTGGCACGCATTTACCTCAGTATCTTTGCGGGCCCAGACAAACAGGCGGTCTTGGAAAACATCCAAGCTAATCGCGGTAAAATCCGTCTCGAGGTAGGCAAAAGACTAAAGAATCTTCGTAAAATTCCCGATTTGGTTTTCCATATCGACGACTCTCTTGATTACGCCCTCAAGATCGACGAACTTCTCAAAAAATAAGCCATTAAAACGGCGCTATACATAGCAAAACGGTATCTTTTTAGTCGTACGAAGCGTTCGATAGTTACGATCATCTCAAGGATTTCAGTTGTTGGCATTGCGGTTTGTACGGCCGCAATGGTCATTTTACTCTCTGCTTTTAATGGCATTGAAGAGATGATTTCTAAACTATACACCTCTTTTGATGCGCCTATCACGATACAGCACCAAAGCAGAAAGACGTTTTTCTTGCGTCAGATCGATCTAGCGCAATTGCAAAAAATACAAGGCGTTCAAGCCTACAGTAAAGAGCTTGAAGAATTGGTAGTGCTTAGAAAAAATCAGCGCTGGATCAATGCGAACATGCACGCCGTTGATGCTGAATTTATCGAGCGCGCTAAAGTCAAGCAGCATTTAATTAATCAAGTCGGCATGCCTTTTTTAAACGACGCCCAATACGTGTTTTTAGGCGCTGACATTTTTTCTAAACTCAAGCTTGGATTGGGTTCAGAACAAAATGACATTCAGTTATATGCACCCAAAAGAAACATGAAAATGCGATTCGGAAAGGCGCCGTTTCACGTTCAGCAAACGGTAGCTGCAGGTGCACTGAATTACAATCAAGAACTCAATAGCTCGGCCTTGCTCTGGAACTACGACGCGGCAAGCGTTCTTTTTGACCAACAAAATGCAGTGACAAGAATTCATGTCTATGTCGACCCCAGATTTGATTTGATCGACATTCAAGCGCAAATTAAAAAATTAGTTGGTCCGGGTTTTTTAGTGCGCACGCAATTGGAGCGAAATGAACTGATTTACAAAACAAGCAGGTCAGAACGACTTGTCGTTTTCATTATTTTGCTTTTTGTTTTTGTGTTGGCCTCATTCAATTTAATCGCCACACTTACAATGCTTGTGCATGAAAAGCAAGCCAATCTGCAAATTCTAAAAGCCGTGGGCATGACCGCGCAAAACCGATTCAGGATCTTTTTCTACGAAGGTTTATTGCTTTCTTTTCTTGGTATTGCAATTGGATTGGTTTTGGGCTTATTGGTTTGTTGGTGTCAGCAGTTTTTCGGTTGGTTAATTGTTCCCGGAGCCAACGTTCCTTTTCCAATTGTCTTTAAGTGGAATGATATCTTAAGCATTCTATTCGCATCCAGCGCCTTAGCATTTCTATTCACCTATTTTCCTGTTCGGTATTTAATGCGCAAGGTTTAGTTTGTTTGCCGTAAAATTATTTTGTCTTTTACTCAAGCATTTCAAATAAAATCTCGTATATTTGCGCCCGAATTTAAAAGACAAATGATGTCATCAATCAAAGGAAAAATCTCTCAAGTAATCGGTCCGGTAGTGGACGTACGATTCGAGCGCGGAACAGCGCTACCCAACATTTATGATGCATTGGAAGTATACAAAGCCGACGGTTCACGCGTGGTTTTGGAAGTTCAGGCTCACGTCGGAGAAAATGCTATTCGCGCCATCTCTATGGACTCCACGGATGGTTTTACACGCGGAATGGAAGTTATTTCTACAGGTATTCCAATTAAAGTTCCAACCGGTGACCGCATCAAAGGGCGTTTGTTCAACGTGGTTGGAGAAGCCATTGATGGTATCAACACCATGGACAACACCGAAGGTTTGCCAATTCACCGCGAAGCTCCGAAGTTCGACCAATTGTCTACGGCAACTGAAATTTTATTTACAGGTATCAAAGTAATTGACCTTATTGAGCCATATGCAAAAGGTGGTAAAATTGGTCTTTTTGGTGGTGCGGGTGTAGGTAAAACAGTACTTATCCAAGAATTAATTAACAACATCGCAAAAGGCCACGGAGGTTTATCCGTATTTGCTGGTGTAGGTGAGCGTACCCGCGAAGGCAACGACTTACTTCGCGAGATGTTGGAGTCAGGCATTATCAAATATGGCGATGACTTCATGCACTCTATGGAAGAAGGCGGTTGGGATCTTTCAAAGGTTGACCTCAACGAAATGAAAGAATCAAAAGCAACCTTCGTGTTCGGACAAATGAACGAGCCTCCAGGGGCGCGTGCACGCGTTGCACTTTCAGGCTTGACAATTGCAGAATATTTCCGCGACGGCGATGGCGAAGGCCAAGGAAAAGACATCCTTTTCTTCGTAGACAACATCTTCCGCTTTACGCAGGCTGGTTCAGAAGTATCTGCCCTCCTCGGACGTATGCCGTCTGCGGTAGGTTACCAACCAACTTTGGCAACAGAAATGGGTGCCATGCAAGAGCGCATTACCTCAACTAAAAACGGTTCAATTACATCGGTTCAAGCGGTTTATGTACCTGCCGATGACCTTACCGACCCGGCGCCTGCCAACACCTTTGCTCACTTAGATGCAACAACAGTATTGTCTCGTAAAATTTCTGAGCTTGGCATTTATCCTGCGGTAGACCCATTAGATTCAACTTCAAGAATTCTAACACCAGAAATCGTTGGTGAAGAGCATTACAACTGTGCGCAACGCGTAAAAATAACATTACAACGCTACAAAGAACTTCAAGATATCATCGCCATCCTTGGTATGGACGAGCTTTCTGAAGAAGATAAATTAGTCGTACACCGCGCTCGTCGTGTGCAACGTTTCTTATCTCAGCCTTTCCACGTAGCTGAACAGTTTACAGGTATCCCAGGTGTGCTTGTTGATATCCAAGACACAATCAAGGCTTTCAACGACATCCTAGACGGTAAGTTTGATCAATATCCAGAAGCAGCCTTCAACCTCAAAGGAGGAATCGAAGACGTAATTGCTGCTGGTGAGAAAATGTTAGCTGAAGCTTAGTCATGATATTAGAAATCATCACACCAGAAGCAAGCCTCTACAAAGGAGAGGTAAATAGCGTTAGCCTACCAGGTCTAGATGGTGTTTTTCAGGTGCTCAACAACCACGCTCCAATTATTTCTTCATTGAAAAAAGGCGAGTTGTGTTTTGAGGCAGTAAGTCCTGTAGAATCCAATTCAGACCTCAACGTTGCCGGCAACACCGTTCGCGTTCAAATCAAAGGCGGTGTGGCTGAGCTCAATAACCAAAAACTCATTGTTTTAGCTGAATAAAACAAACAAAACAAGACTTAAAAAGGGAATGGTTCAACCACTCCCTTTTTTTATGAAGTTTTCATCAAAAGATTCCGTATTTTCGTTTAATTAAATGAGCAGCCTAAATAACCTTGATTTACAGAATATACCGCGTCATGTCGCCTTTATCATGGATGGCAATGGGCGTTGGGCTAAAAACAAGGGCCAACATCGTTTGTTTGGCCATGCTGCCGGAGTAGAATCTGTCAAAGAAGTCATCAAAACTGCGCGTGAATTAGGTGTTTCATACCTCACCATGTATGCTTTTTCTACCGAAAATTGGGCTAGGCCAAGCGATGAGGTAGAGGGCTTAATGAATCTTCTAGTTGATGCAATAGCCAATGAGGTCGATGAAATGCACGCAAATGGCGTGCGTTTGCTTACCATTGGTGACATCGAAGGCTTGCCGGGCAATTGCTACCAATCGCTGTTGTCTGCCATGGAGCGAACCAAAGACAACACAGACTTAACACTTGTTTTAGCGCTGAATTATTCTGCGCGTCAAGAAATTTTAAAGGCAGCTGTTGCCGCTCATGAACAGATTCAAAATGGCCAATTAGCAATTAAAGAATTGAATGAGCAGGTCTTTGCAGGCCTCTTAGCTACAAAAGATATTCCCGATCCAGAATTATTAGTTCGCACAAGCGGAGAATGCCGCATTAGTAACTTTTTGCTTTGGCAATTGTCTTACACAGAGTTACTTTTTACAGATACACATTGGCCAGACTTTCGCCGAGAAGCGTTTATAGACGCCATTGTTGCTTATCAAAAGAGAGAAAGACGTTTTGGAATGGTATCTGAACAAATTCAAACCACTAATGAGTAGATTATTTTTTTTCTTATTGATGTTTGGAGCAAGCTTAGTTTATGCTCAAACCCCAAATAGTCTTGGGGCATTAGAGTTTGATTATGCAAATCCTCAAACATTTGAAATTGGTCCGGTTCGCGTTGTAGGCGCCGACAACTATGACCACCAAGCAATAAAACTCATTGCCGGTTTGCGCACGGGTCAAAAAATCACTTTACCTAGCCAGCAAATCAATAAAGCCATTCAAAATTTATGGGCAGAAGGATTGTTTTCTGATATCGCCATATATGCTGAAAAAGAATTGGCAGGAATTGTTTATCTGGTCATAGAATTAAGCCCTAGACCTAAGCTGTCAAAATTCCGTTTTGTTGGCGTAAATAAGCGAGAAGCCGATAAACTCAGGGAAGAAATTTCGCTTTACGCAGGTAAAACAATCACAGAAAATCTTGTTTTCGAGACCAATAGTAAAATACGCGGCTATTACCGAGACAAAGGCTATTACCACGTGAAAGTTCAGATCAATCGTCAGACTGACACCTTGATCAATAATTCAGAAATCTTTGTGATTCAAATAGACAAAGGCGTCAAAGTAGGTATCAAAGAAATTGAGATCGTGGGTGTTACCTCTGTTCCATTGTGGAAATTGCGTATGTCCATGAAAGACACCAAACAAAAAGGACCACAGAGAATCTTTAAGCGTTCCAAATACACAGAGAGTAGCTACGCTACCGATAAGAATGCTTTACTTGCAAAATTCAATGCAGAGGGCCTAAGAGATGCCACAATTGCAAATGATACCGTTTTTATGCTCGATGAAAAGAACATGAAAATCCGTATCGAAATCAATGAAGGCGAGAAATATTATTTTGGCGATATCGAATGGATCGGTAATTCAAAATACCGTTCTAGTTTTTTAGATACCGTTTTAGGAATCAAGCCTGGAGATCTGTACAACAAAGAATTGTTCAATCAACGCTTATATGGCAATGGCGATGGCCGCGACATCTCATCGCTTTACATGGATCGCGGTTATTTGTTTTTCCAAATATCTCCGGTAGAAACCGGTGTTAAAGACAACAAAATCAACCACCAAATTCGCATTATCGAAGGCAAAGAGGCGCACATCGGAACCGTTACTGTTCGCGGCAACACCAAAACAAATGACCACGTCATACTCCGAGAGATTCGCACCAAGCCCGGAGACCTCTTCAACAAAGCCGACATCATGCGAACGCAACGCGAGCTTGCCCAGCTCGGGTTTTTTAACGAGCAAGGATTTCAAGTCAACCCCAAACCAAATCCGGCAAACGGCACTGTCGATATCGAATATGTAGTAGAAGAAAAATCTAGCGATCAGATAGAGCTTTCTGGTGGTTATGGCGGTGCAGGGCCCAATACGTCGGGTCGTGTAATTGGTACACTCGGTTTGTCGTTTAATAATTTTTCTACCAAAAACTTTTTCAAAAAAGACGCTTGGAGCCCCCTACCGGGTGGTGACGGCCAACGCCTCACCATTCGTGCGCAATCTACAGGGCGTTTTTATCAGGGTTATAATTTCTCATTTACAGAGCCTTGGTTGGGTGGTAAAAAGCCAAACTCCCTTACTTTTTATGTGACCAACTCCTCTATTTCTACGAATGGGTTGTTACGCACGAACCCAGACTACAATGGCATTTCTATTTCCGGAGCTGGTGTAGCCATGGGGCGTCGTAAGAAGTGGCCAGATGACTACTTTGTGGCTAATTATGAACTCTCTTATCAGTATTACGACGTTCAGGAGTACTCGTTCTTTCCATTATTTCAGAATGGCTATGCGAATGATATCTCTTTAAAGTACACCTTACAACGCAGTTCTGTAAGCGCGCCAATTTATCCTCAAAACGGCTCCAACTTTACGTTTTCTGCCAAAGCAACGGCGCCTTACTCTATGTTTGGTCCTGAAAAAGATTATTCGAGCATGACCCAGCAAGATCGCTACAAGTATCTGGAATATTTTAAATTGAAGTTTACAGGTGAGTGGTATACGCCTTTGAGTCCTGATAAAAAGCTAGTCTTGATGTCTCGCTTTGGCTTTGGTTATATGGGCGCTTACAACAAAGCGAAAGGCATTTCACCATTTGATCGTTTCATTATGGGCGGTAGCGGCCTCACCGGTATGGGTGCAAACCAAATTGGTGGTCGAGAAATCATCGCGTTGCGTGGTTACGAAGACCAGACAATCTCCTCTGCTGGTGGCGACCCAATTGTGGCAAAATATACGCTTGAATTACGCTACCCGATTTCACTCAATCCGCAAGCAACATTTTACGCGCTCTCGTTCTTAGAAGCGGGCAATACCTACCCGAGCTTCGATAAATTCAATCCGTTTAATGTGAAGCGCACAGCCGGTGTGGGTATTCGCGTATTCTTACCAATGTTTGGTATGCTTGGTTTAGATTACGGTCTTGGCTTTGACCAACTAGATTCCTGGGCGAGTGGTTTAGGAAAAGCGTCTGATCAAGGCGTAAATACTAAGGGATATTATCCAAAACTAACATTTACAATAGGCATGAACCTAGGTGAATTGTAGCATTGACAATAAATTGGTAACTTCGTCGTTCTAAGCACCCAAATGAAACACATGAAATACCTTGCACTTCTTTTATTGGTTTTTGGCATGCGATTTGTCAGTGCTCAGACCTACGCTTTTATAGATTCAGATTACATCCTTGAAAATGTACCTGAATATGCTGAAGCAAAGGAACGCTTAGATAAAATGGCCGAGCGCTGGACCAAAGAAATTGAAGATCGCTACGCGACTATAAAAGACTTGAAAAGCAAGTTTGACCGCGAAGAAGTACTCCTTCCAAAAGAGGAAAGAGAAAAAAGAAAAATAGAAATACAAAAATTAGAGCAAGAAGCGATTGACCTTCAGACCCAGCATTTTGGTTCTAACGGCGATTACTTTCAGAAGCGCCAAGAATTGATCAAGCCTATCCAAGATCGTGTTTTTACTGCTATGAAAAAAGTGGCTAAAAGAGAAGGATACGCCTTTGTTTTTGACAAGGCTAATCAAAGCAACTTGCTTTATGCAGAAAAAGAATTCGATATCTCAGATGAGGTACTCGAAGAAATGGGAATAACTAAATAAATATAAAAATGAAAAATGTAATACTCGGTCTGTTTGTTGTCATCGGATTCAGCACTTTTGCTCAGACCTTTAAAATCGGACACGTAGACTCAAAAAAATTGCTCGATACGTTGCCGTCCCGCAAAGAAGCTATTCATAAACTTGATTCAATGAAAACAGCTGGCATGCAAGAGCTCCAACTCATGGATGCAGATTTTCAAAAAGCATATCAAGATTACATCACCAACCAAGCAAGTAAGTCACCAGCAGAGCGTCAAATCATTGAGGGGCGCTTGATGCAAAAACAACAAATGCTAGAGGCAACTCAAGCATCATTGGAAGAGGGCTTGCAAATTGTTAGCGAAGAACTCAATGCGCCAATTCTTGACCGCGTTCAAAAAGCAATTGATATTGTTGCCGACCGCAAAAAACTAAACTACGTATTAGACGTTACAGCCACTATGTATTCTAAAGGAGGTATCGATATCACTAACGAAGTGATTGTCGAGTTGCTGATCTTAGATGCGGCTGCAAAAAAATAAGCAACATTAAACACTTGAAAAGGGCAACCATTGGTTGCCCTTTTTTCGTTAGTTTTGATCTGTGGAATTACAAGGACCTATTGGCGTTTTTGATTCAGGTTATGGTGGTTTAACGGTTTTAGCCGAACTCCGCAAAAAACTACCGAACCATGACTTCATCTATTTTGGCGACAACGCGCGTGCACCATACGGCAATCGCTCATTTGATGTCGTTTATGAATTTACCCTAGAAGCCGTTAAATTTTTATTTGAGCAAGGTTGTCCGTTGGTCATTTTAGCTTGTAATACTGCATCTGCCAAAGCGCTCCGCACAATCCAACAAAAAGACTTGCCACAAATCGCTCCAAACAATCGCGTGCTTGGCGTTATTCGACCTAGCACAGAAGTGATCGGAGAACGCACTAAAACGGGCCATGTAGGCGTTTTGGGCACGCTTGGCACCATTCATTCGGGCTCTTATCCCATTGAATTGGCAAAATTTGCCCCGTCGGTTCAGGTTCATCAGCACGCTTGCCCTATGTGGGTACCGTTAATTGAGAACCAACAGTACGAGCATCCTGCAGGACGACAGTTTATTGCAGAAGACACAAAAGCCATTATGAGTCAACACCCGCAAATCGACACCATCTTGTTGGCTTGTACGCATTACCCTGTTTTGAAAGCACAAATTCAAGGATTAGTAGGCCCAGAGGTTCAGGTGATATCACAAGGTGCTATTGTCGCTGAAAAACTGGAGTCTTACTTAAGAGCTCATCCAGAAATGGAAAGCAGACTTAGTAAAGCCGCTCAAATGATTTATTTTACTTCGGAAACACCAAGTGTTTTCAATGACAAAGCCGGGTATTTTCTGCAGCGAGAAGTGAGCGCATTGCACCACAGTTTTTAGAAAATCATCTAATTTTTCGACTCAGATTTGTAAGCAGTTTTTCATTTAACTGCTTTTGTAGCTCTGGATGCGCAGCGTAATATTTCAGGCTTTTTTCAAAGTCTGTAAGCGTACAATTCGCTTTCCTTAATACGCGACTGACAGATTGGTCTAATGCTTTTTTGTATTGACTTGGCACGCCAAATTTGCTTTGATAATGGGTTTCTAGCAAGGTGATTTCCTCTACCAAAGGCGCCATTTGATCTAGTGGCAATACGCCATCCGGTAATTCGTTAGACGAACAACTAATAAGCAACGTTAATGTAAAGAGGAATCCAGCTATTTTCATGGAGCTGCAAAAAGCAAACGTTCACCTAAGTGACCTTCTATTATTTGGCCTTCGTTATAAACGCAGTTGCCATTTACGTATGTGCTGTGGATGTGGTTGGAGAATTGGTGCCCCTCGAAAGGCGACCACCCACACATATAAAGCAAGTTGTCCTTTTGTACGGCCTGTCCGGGTGTTTGCGCCACTAAAACTAAATCGGCCGCATAACCTTCTCGAATAAATCCGCGCTTATTGATCCGAAATAAAATAGCGGGCGCATGGGCCATTTTTTCTACGACGCGCTCCAAAGTTATTTTACCTTCCTTGACTTTGTCGAGCATGGCTAATAAAGCGTGCTGAACCAATGGCCCACCTGAAGGCGCAGCGGAATAGGCTTTGCTTTTTTCTTCGATGGTATGTGGCGCATGGTCGGTTGCAATGACGTCTATGCGGTCGTCGAGTAGGGCGTCCCAAATGCCTTCGCGGTCTGTGGCTGTTTTCACAGCAGGATTCCATTTGATGAGGTTGCCTTTAACTGCGTAATCTTGGTCGCTGAACCAGAGGTGATGCACACATGCTTCGGCGGTAATTTTCTTTTGTTCGAGTGGCAATGTGTTTTCAAATAGCGCTGTTTCTTTAGCGGTAGAAATGTGAAGAACGTGTAAGCGGGCTCCATGTTTTTTGGCGAGTGCCACAGCTTTTGATGAAGATAGATAACACGCTTCTTCGCTGCGGATGAGCGGATGAGCCGAAACCGGGATTTGATCGCCATATTGGGCTTGAAATGCCGCTAAATTGGTACGAACGGTGTGTTCGTCTTCGCAATGTGTTGCAATAAGCGCCCCAACGCGAGAAAATAAGCCCTCTAAGACACTTTCTTTATCAACAAGCATATTTCCCGTAGACGAACCCATAAAAACCTTTACGCCGCAAATTTTTGAGGTGTCTGTTTTAAGGACCTCCTCTAAATTATCATTAGAAGCACCCATGAAGAAAGAGTAGTTCGCAATCGCACTTTTTGACGCAATTTGGTATTTGTCTTCTAGGAGTTCTTGGGTAAGCGCATTAGGCACGGTGTTGGGCATTTCCATAAAACTGGTAATGCCGCCAGCAACTGCTGCGCGAGATTCTGAATAAATATTCCCTTTGTGTGTGAGGCCGGGCTCGCGAAAGTGAACTTGGTCGTCGATGCAACCAGGCAGTATGAGTAGCCCACTTGCATCGATTTCTTGAACAGCGCCTTCAACATTTATTTGGGCTGCAATCTTTTCGATTTTACCGTTGGCAATAAGGAGGTCGGCATTGAATTGCTTGCCTTCGTTGACAATTGTTCCGTTTTTGATCAGTGTTTTCATTTCCATTTCATTTTTCGCATTTGCCAGACGCCAAAAAAAGCTTCTTTGAAGATGCCGGTACTCATTTTTGATTCGCCTACCACGCGATCTACAAATGTTATTGGAATTTCTTTGACTTTGAAGCCAAGTTTGACCGCCGCGTATTTCATACAAATTTGAAAAGCGTAACCTTTAAATGGAATGCGATCTAGAGGTATTTGCGCTAGGACTTTGTGGTGATAGCATTTAAAACCAGCGGTGGTGTCTTTGATGTTGACCCAGAGGATGAGCCTGACGTATACACTCGCAAAGTAACTCATCAGAATGCGTTTCAAGGGCCAGTTGCTGACTTTACCGCCGCGAACATAACGCGAACCAATTGCGCAATCGGCGCCATTTTCGCAGGCTTTGACTAAACGCGGCAAATCTTTTGGATTGTGCGAAAAATCGCAGTCCATTTCAATGATGTAGGTGTAGTCGCGATTTAGTGCCCACTTGAATCCATGAATGTATGCGGTGCCGAGGCCAAGTTTGCCCGCGCGTTTTTCAAGAAATACCGTTGGATGTTTTTCCATGATGGCTTCGATTTGGGTTGCGGTGCCATCTGGGGAGTTGTCGTCGACAAAAAGAATATGGTAACCTTGTTGTAAATCCATGACGGCAGCGACCATTTTAGAAATGTTTTCGCGTTCGTTGTAGGTAGGAATAACAATAAGAGTTCTTGGGCTGGCCATATCTAATTAGAACGAATTTAAAGAAGAAAAGTGACATAAAAAAACCGCCTCGAGGGCGGTTTCTTTAATCGGGTTGGAAAGACTATGCTTCTTCTTCTTCCTCGTCGTCGCCGGCATCAGCGCCTTTGACAGCACCACGAGCCATTTTAACGGCAACAACCACTGCGTTTGCAGGGTCTAGGAATTTAACGCCAGGGATTTCGATGCTGCTCACGCGAATAGACTGACCAATACGAAGTTTGGTGATGTCTAAGGTAATTGCATCTGGCAATGCGCTTGGTAAACCAATGCATTGTAATTGGCGGAATACGGTCATGAGTTTACCACCAGCCATTACACCACGAGATGAACCTGTGATGCGAACTGGAAGTTTAACACGTACTTCTTTGTTTTCGTCGAGTTGGTAGAAATCAACGTGTTGGATGGTGTCTTTGGTCGGGTGTTGTTGTAACTCGCGAATGATACCAACCGCCTTTTTGCCTTCGATATCGAGGGCAACCTGAAATACTTCAGGAGAAAAAACGATTTTGTCGATTGCTGTTCGCTTTACTGCGAAGTGAGTTTGCTCACCTTGACCGTAAAGCACACAAGGAACTAGGCCTGCATTGCGCAAAGCCGCAGCATCCTTCTTCCCTACGTTCGCTCGGAGCGAACCGCTCAAATGTGCTGTTTTCATGTTATATATTAATTTAAGAGATTACAAAATGTGAACTGATCGATTCGTTGTTTACCAAACGCTTAATGACATCTGCAAAGAGGTCGGCAACACTAACAACGCGAATTTTATCGCTGTGTTTTTGAAGAGGTATGGTATCTGTTACGATGAGTTCGGTGAGTTTAGAAGCGGCAATGCGCTCAAAAGCAGGCCCACTCAATACGGCATGCGTGGTAAACGCACGAACGCTTTTAGCGCCTTTTTCGATGAGAAGGTCTGCAGCTGTTGTAAGGGTTCCGGCGGTATCGCACATGTCGTCGATGATAACGACATCTTTGCCCGTGACATCGCCAATGACGGTCATTTCGGCAATTTCGTTTGCTTTTTTGCGGTGTTTGTGACACAGCACTAAACCACAATTGAGGTTTTTAGCGTAAGAGTTGGCGCGTTTTGCCCCGCCTGCATCTGGAGCAGCAACAACGAGGTTGTCGCGGTCTAGTTTGTCAATTTCGTTAAAGAAAAGCGTAGAGGCAAAAAGGTGGTCTACTGGCACCTCGAAGAAACCTTGAATTTGGTCTGCGTGGAGGTCCATGGTCATGATGCGGTCAACGCCAGCCGCCATGAGCATGTTCGCGACGAGTTTGGCGCCAATCGCTACTCTTGGCTTGTCTTTGCGGTCTTGACGAGCAAAGCCAAAATAAGGAATAACAGCGATGATTTTTCTTGCTGAAGCACGTCTGGCTGCGTCTACAAGAAGCAATAGTTCGAATAAGTTTTCGGTAGGGGGCATGGTGGATTGCACAAGAAATACATCTTGGCCACGTACTGTTTCTTCGAAAGAAGGTTGGAATTCACCATCAGAAAAAACACTTACTTTGACATCGCCAAGTGACGCGCCAAAGGATTTAGCGATGTTGGCTGCGAGTTGTTCTGAAGCCCTGCCTGCAAAGATTTTTACGCCCACGTTACTTAAAATTGGATGCAAAGGTAAGGAATTAAGAACTAATTTTGTAATACAATGAGTCAAAAGCTACAATATTCCTTGTTCAAACGCCTTTTCGGCTTTGCCAAGCCTTACAAAAAGTACCTAATTGTAGCCATCAGCGCCACGATATTACTTGCCGTACTATCGCCATCAAGGCCTTACGTGATTGGTCAAATCATCGATCGTTACTTGCTAAAAGAGAAAGACCCTAATATGCTCTTGTTAGGATCGCTGTTGGTGTTAGCGATGCTGCTCCTAGAAGCCATTTTGCAGGTAATCGGAACTTTCTTCTCTAATTTACTGGCGCAGTCGGTAATCCGAGATTTGCGTCAGAAAGTAATTCGTCATTTCATGCAGTTGCGCGTGGCTTATTTTGACAAAAACCCTGTAGGTGCAATGGTGACCCGTGTTGTTTCCGATATGGAGGCGATCACCGAAGTGTTTTCATCGGGCTTAATGGATATCGCTGCCGACGTCTTGTCGCTGTTGCTCATCATCACGTTTATGTTTTTGACCGATTGGCAATTAGCCCTAATGACACTGTTGCCCGTTCCAATTCTGATTTGGGCAACACGCATTTTTGCGCGCGCCATGAAAACCTCTTTTCAGCAAGAACGGCAAGCAGTGACCAAACTCAATACATTTGTTCAGGAAAGACTCACCGGCATGAGCTTGGTGCAGCTTTTCAATCGCCAACGCCAAGAGGCAGCTCATTTTGAACAAATAAATGCAGAGCACAGGGCTGCGCATATTAAGGCTGTGTGGGCAAACTCTATCTTTTTTCCATTTGTCGAACTTTTGAGTTCTTTATCAATTGCTTCATTGTTGGTTTGGGGGGCCCTTCAAGCTGCGGGTAAATCTGAGCAAGAAGTCCGCAACATGTTTGGCGAATTGTTCGCCTTTGTCTTCTGGATCAGTCAATTGTACCGCCCCATACGTATGCTTGCCGATAAATTCAATGTATTGCAGCGCGGCACCGTAAGGGCTGAACGCATCTTTGCCGTCTTGGATGAGCAAACAGATATTCAAGACAAAGGCAGCATAACTTCTGTTGATTTCAACACCAATTTGCGCTTTGAAGGAGTCGATTTTGCATATGTTGAGGGCCAGCCGGTTATTGCCGACCTCAACTTAGAAATAGCCTATGGGCAAACGGTTGCTATTGTTGGCGCAACGGGTTCGGGTAAAACAACATTGGTCAATTTATTGGGAAGGTTTTATGAGCATCAATCCGGGCAAATTTTGATAGGATCTATTCCCATTGAAGCCATTGAATTACAAACCTTGCGCAAAAACATTGCAATCGTTCTTCAAGACGTGTTCTTATTTTCAGACACCATTTTTAATAACATCACCCTCGGAGACCCTAACATTTCGCTGGATCAAGTAATCGCAGCGGCCAAAGAGGTGGGCGCACATGATTTTATTAGCGCTCTACCCGATCAATACCAGCATAAAATTGGCGAAAGAGGCGGAACACTTTCTACGGGGCAACGCCAATTACTTGCTTTTATAAGAGCCTATGTCTATCAACCTTCCTTACTCATTCTAGACGAAGCCACCTCTAGTGTAGATAGCGAAAGCGAACTCATGATACAGCGCGCCACTGAAAAACTCACCGCTGGCAGAACCTCTATCGTGATTGCACATCGCTTGTCTACGATCAGAAAAGCGGACCGAATCATTGTCATGGAAAAAGGTCGAATCATTGAGCAGGGCACCCATGATGAATTGCTCGCGTTAGGAGGCCATTATAAAAATTTGTCGGACAGACAGTATTTCAATCAAGAAGCATGAAACGATTTAAAATAGGTGGTGTTCCTGAGCATTTTAACTTGCCTTGGCGCTTGGCCATTGAAGAAGGAAAGTTCAAAGAGGCAGGTGTGGAATTACACTGGTCTGACATGACGGGTGGCACGGGCCAAATGATCAAAGGCTTACAAGCTGGCACACTCGACATTGCGGTTTTACTCACCGAAGGCATTACTCGCGCAATCCTCAAAGGCTTGGACGCTAAGATTATTGCCGTATATGTACAAAGTCCATTATGCTGGGGAATTCACGCACCAATTAATGAAGCAACACAAAATTTGGCTGTGCTCGATGGCGCTACTTTCGCTATTTCCAGAGAGGGTTCTGGATCACACTTAATGAGTTACGTACTCGCACAACGAGAGGGCTGGGATGCAAGTGCCTTGTCTTTTAATGTTGTTGGTGATGTTTATGGTGGTCTTTGGGCGCTTAACAACGATGAAGCTCAGGGTTTCTTATGGGAAAAATACACTACTCAACCTTTTGTAGATCAAGGTAAATGCAAGCGTATAGGCGAAGTCTACACGCCCTGGCCTTGTTTTGTGATAGCCGTTAGAAATGAGGTTTTGGCAACCGAAAAACCCTTGTTGCAAGAGCTTTTAACAATTGTTCAAGCGCGTGCAAAACAACTCAAGCAAGCACCCGATGCGGCCGAGGTATTGGCTTGGCGCTATGCTTTGAAAAAAGATGAGGTCACTGAGTGGCTCCATCAAACTGAGTGGTCAGCAGCAACTCAAATTGACCAACAGGAACTACAACAGACCGTAGAAACACTCTTAGATTTGAAGCTATTATCTTCAGAAGAAGCACAAGATTGGCCAGTAAAATTGCTCGGATGAAACACGCCGTCGTCTTTTTATGCATCAGTTTGGTCCATATGCTGAGCGCGCAAGGTCTTGATCTTGGAACAACCACATATAGCCCAACATTCATTGCTAATTTGTCCAATCCTTATAATGAAACGTCAGGGCTTGCCTTTTCCAACGACACACTTTTCTCTATCAATGATAGTGGCAATCAACCTATTGTTCATGCGCTGAGCAGTACGGGCCAACACTTACACAGCTGGATCATTCAAAACGCAATAAATACGGATTGGGAAGCGCTCGCGCTAAGTTCAACAACATTATTTATTGGCGACGTTGGCAATAACGATGGTAGTCGCAGTGCTTTAGATATTTATCGCATCAATCGCTCTGCTCTTAGCTCTGGATCTACAAGCATACTTGCTCAAAAACAAACTTTGCGCTTTGCAGACCAACCAACTTCGGGTTTGGCAATGAATGCGCATAATTATGACTGCGAGGCCATGTTCTTTTGGCATGATTCGCTGCATTTTTTTTCAAAAAATTGGGAAAATCTCTGGACGCGTCATTACGTGGCCCCTATTGCCTGGCAAGACACCCTGATGCTGAACCCCGTAGATTCATTTTTTGTGAATGGTCTGGTAACTGACGCCGGGCTCGATCCTAATTCAAATTCCATGTATTTATTGGGCTACAAAAAAGAACTGAGCGGCTTGTACAGCTCGTTTATGTACCGATATACTTCCATTGACCATGCATTTACTGAGGCAGATTACCAGCGCATTGAATTGGGTTCTACCTTGAACTTAGCTCAAACAGAAGGTTTGTGTATGAGTGGTCATGACAAAGGATACATTACAGGAGAGCAGATAGTTTCCATCATCACGATTTCGCCAAAGCTGCATTCTTTCGACTTTACGACACTTGCTGGAACATCAGGGCATGCGCAACCAAATATTTACTTTCATGCCCATATTTTATACATTCCACAATCGCTTTTAAAAGAGTTCAAATTAGTAGACACAAGCGGAAGAATAGCAATTGAATGGCAGTACGATAAGAATTACCAAGATTTAATGGTTTTAAAACCAGGAACTTATATCCTATTAGGCCCTAATTACCGCAAAACCTGGATAAAAAGCAACTGACGAGCCGCATATATTCTTTCTGAGGGCTTGCATATTCAGAAGTAAAGGGCTTTTGTTCATTTAGTTATTTGTCTACGAACAAAAGAATTACATTCATACTACAAACGATACAGTATGATACCACTTATGCCTAAATTCGATGAAAATTTTTGGTGGGCGGTTGCAGCAGTATTGGCTATTTTAAGCATCATTTTTGCGGTTTTCTTAACCGATCGCAAAAACTAGAAGCTTTTTAACGCCCGCTGAACCTCGGAGTCATAAAGATTCATGACCCGATAGTAACCATTTTCTAAGTAAAGATGCCTAGCGATTTCCGCTTTGAGCAAGTGTCTGATATTTTCTTTACTGTGTTGAAACTCTGAGCGCTGAAGACGCACGTCAAATTCTTTTTCTGCAAACGAAGTAAATTTCGAAAGTAACTGGTCTGTAACTACGAATGTAGTTAGGAACGCTGGTAGAGAAAGGTTGATGTATTTTTGGTTGAGGTAATCAAATGCAAAAGCATTAAAAACACCGTTCCACTGCAATTCAGAAAGGTATAATGAGGTGCCGCTGGTGTCGCCAGGAATAAATACATCGGGCATGATACCGCCACCGCCATAAACAGTTCGACCTTTTCTTGTTTTGTATTTGAGGGAGTCCACAAAAATACTAGAGTCCGGCTTGAAGTATTCTTCAGTGAATGCTTTTTGCTCATCTTGTTTGTAGGCCTCATAACCTTTTTGATACGGTCTTTGAATGGATCGCCCAGAAGGTGTATAGTAACGCGCAATTGTGATGCGCAAGTTACTGCCGTCTTTGAGTTGTTTGTCTTGTTGAATCAATCCTTTGCCATAAGACCTGCGCCCAACAATTTTGGCTCTGTCGTTATCTTGAAGTGCGCCCGCTAGGATTTCACTTGCAGAAGCAGATTGAGCGTCTATAAGCACTACGGTTTTGGTTTTTTCTAATATTCCTTCTGCAGTAGCACGGTATTTTTTTTCTTCGCTGTGAAGTCCTTTGGAACTTAAGATGAAGTAACCGTTAGGCAAGAATTCGTCGGCAATTTGAATCGCAGATTCCATTGTGCCGCCGCCATTCCCTCGGAGGTCGAGGATGAGTTTTTTCATGCCTTTGGCTTTAAGGGCAAGTGCTGCTGTATGGAATTCTTGAGCCGTTGGTAAAGAAAATTGCGTGATTTGAATGTAGCCCGTTTCTTGGTCCATCATGTAGTAACAAGGTACGGTGGCAATGGGAATGGTATTGCGAACGAGCGTTTTTTGGAGTTTTTTTCCCTTGCGGAGGATGGTCACTTTTACTTCGGTATTTGGAACGCCTTTAAGCTTAGCCATTACCTTTTCATTGGAAATAGATTTGCCTACTGAAGGTTTGCCGTTGATTGCAATGATGCGATCACCGCGTTTTAAGCCACCTATAGAGGCCGGAGAGAGCGCATTAACGTGTGTGACACATATTGTGTCGCGGAACAGCAAAAAACGCACGCCAATGCCGCCAAATGCCGCGTTGGTTTGTTCGTCGAGTAATTTGAGATTTTTAGCCGAAATATAATTGCTGTGTGGATCGAGCTTATGAAGCATCTCGGAAATAGTTTCTTCAAAAATCTCTTCTTTGTTGATTTTGTCTACGTACTGTTGGTCTAGTACTTGAAAGATTTGTTCGAGCTTCTGAAGTTCTTTGCTGCTGCTATTCGAGGTGCCAAACAAAGTGCTTCCGATCCAAATGCCAATCGCTGCTATTGTGGTGAGTAATACTGGTAGCCAATATAATGCTCTAGGTCTTTCTTCAGACATCGTCGATATTTTCAATTTGTGAAACCTCTAGGCCTGCAGATTTTAGGAATTCAACCCCAGAAAGGTCTTTGTATGCTTCTTGGTATACCAAGCGTTTGATTCCCGATTGAAGAACTAACTTGCTGCAGTCTTTGCAGGGTGAATGCGTGAGGTATAGTGTGGCGTCTTTGCAATTATTAGTAGAGCGCGCAACCTTGAGAATAGCGTTTGCTTCTGCGTGCAGCACATACCAATGGGTTTGATTGCTGTCGTCTTCACAGCAGTTGTCAAAGCCCGCTGGCGTACCGTTGTAACCGTCGGAAATAATGATGGCGTCTTTAACAATAATGGCGCCAACCTGTTTTCTGGTGCAATGAGATAGTCTAGCCCAACTTGCTGCTAAACGCAAGTAAGCTTTGTCGTAGCGATTCTGTTTGGGATCGGTTGAATTATGCGCCATGTCTGATATGACCTCCTAGATAACCCGTGAAAGCAAATAATATGAAAGCGATGATACCCACAACTAAGGTAAAAAGTTCAATTTTTTTAGCGCTTTCCCATTTTTGGCGCTCAGCCCAAAGACCGATGATAGCTGCTGCGGTTAGTAGAAAAACAAAAAACAAAGAGTTTTCAGCCATTTCTTCATGAATGTGAATGACTTTGTGAGAAATTCCTTTGACATGCTCAATGCTTTCTTCGGCGGGTTCTCCAGTGAAGTAAGCAACAAGACCACCTAAGCCACTCAATAATAAAATAATATAAGCGCTAAGCGTCGTTTTTAAGTTAGGAGAAAGCAAGGCTACAACGAGTAAGAGAATGCCAAAAAGTGAGCCTAGAATTGGCACGTGATTGCTGAGAAGGTGCAGATAAGCCATAATAATTTGATTTTGTTAATCGAAAGATACGCAAAATTTAATGCGGATAGTATGGCGAGATCATTAAATACACAATGACACCAGTAACGGCAACATATAACCAAATAGGAAAAGCAAATTTTGCCCATTTCTTATGTTTCTGATAGTTGCCTTCCCATGCGTGAAGGTAGGTGAATAATACAACCGGAATTACCGCCACACTCAGTGAAATGTGCGAAAGCAATAAAATAATATAGGCCAATCGGGAAGATTGCACAGAATTGAGTTCGATTTCATCGAGCTTGCCATTGGCATCCAAATCACCGTAAAGCGTGGAGTCGGATGTCATGTGGTAAGCAACGTAGCAAAGCAAAAAAAGCACACTTAGGGCTAGTGCGACCTGAATGGTTTTTTGGTGCAGTTGAACCTTGCCATTTTTAATAAAGATGAGCGCCAAAATGAGAAGCAGGGCCGTTATTCCATTAATGCTTGCATAAATAGGGGGTAGAAACGAAAAGTCTACACCTTCTATTTTAATGCCGAATAAGGCAGCTACAGCTATTGGAATAACAATTGAAATGGCAATAATCCATTTGCGTAGTCCGGTTTTATGAGGGTTGGATGTTGTATTCATAGTTAAAAAGGGTTTGTACATCATTAATTAACCGTTCAAATTCTTTTTTGTTGACACTTAAGTCTGGTTTTACCACTTCATATACGCCGCGAACATAGCCTTTTTTGTCGACGAGCGTAAAGGCCCCAGAGTGTGCATAACCGCCTAATGCGTCTTCTTCACGACCTGCAAAAATTAGAAAGTGCTCAATGCCAAGCTGGTGCGTAAAAGCTTCGTTTCCTGAAAGAAATGCCCAATTTGGATTTTGGATACCCAGCTTTTTTTTATGCGCTTTTAACACACTTGGCGTGTCGTGGCTAGGGTCAATAGTAAAGGAAAGGTATTGAATGTGTTTTTGATAAGGTTGAAGCGCTTTCTCAACGTTTTTGAGTTGCGTATTCATGATAGGGCAAATACTAGGGCATGTTGCAAAGAAAAATTCGCTGATCCAGACTTTATCTTTGAAATCCTTGTTACTGACAAGGATGGAATCTTCGTTGAAATATTGAAAGGGGGGTATGCGTTGATAAATGGTGTCTGTGCTGGTTTTGCCGTTGTGTTGACGGTATGCCACATCATAATTACCAAGATAAGGTAGTCTTCTTTGGTTTTGCTCAGTACAGGACAAAGCAAAGAGTAAAGACCATAAAATCCAGTTAATGTTGTTTTTGAGCACGTTCTTTATCGTATTGTTTCATCAAAAGTGCGAGGTGCTCTTTCATTTTACGAATCATGCCTTCTGTGTGTCCATTGAGCACCATGCGCAAATGGTTCCGTTTATCTAAGAGCATAATGAGCTCATTGTATGATACCCCGCCAAAGTATTTGGCATCCTTAACGATGAGTTTCTGACCGTTGTTGGTAAGGTTGTAGAAGTCTTTAGGGTCGGCACTAACTAATTGCCAAAGTTCAGGGTCGTAGCCCTCTACTTTACTTTTGAGCATTTCTTGCAAGTCGAGTATTTGTGCTTCGCTCACGGGTCTACCTAAAGAGTCAACGACTATAGAGAGCAAACGTACTTGCTTGAGTTTTTTGCGCTTGTTGGTGCGCAAATCTTTGTAGAGGTTTTGGGTGAGCGGGAAGAAGGCGAGCCCACATTGGTAAGGGCAAGTGGTTTGGAGTGTTGTAATCAGGACCACCTGATTTTGATAGTCTTTGAGGGTGAGTTGTTGTTTGCCCTTGTGATTGTATACAGAAAAGGTTGGTGCTTCCACCAACCCGTAATCTGCTAATTTTTTGAAACGGTGGTCACAACCACGCGTTGCCATGAATATTAAGAAAAGTGCTGGCCCAAATACCAGTGAGAGCGCTAATATTGATCTCTTTCTACTTCGGGTAGCAACTTGATCTCCCATGATTTATTGCCACATAGTTTCCCAGATACTGCCAACAGCAGATCCTTCCCAAAGGGCGATGAAAATAAGGTATAGAACAAATATAAAGTATGGGATGAGAATGACGTTGCGCAGGTATTTGCGCTCGTCACCGAGGTGCATAAAGACCATTACGATGTATCCTGCCTTGAGTAAGGTCAGCAAGATAAAGATGATTTTTACGGTAGTCCACCAATCTGAAGATTGTTTGATGCTGGCACCAATGAATACTTCAATAATGGTAATTAAAGTCAATAAAATAGTGACTTTGTAAATTTTTGAGCGAATTTCTTTTCCTTTTGCTTCGTCGTGGTGAGCGTGTAAAGAATATTCAATGAGGTCGTCTCTTTCCATGTTTTGTAGTGATTGAGAGAATTACAATAAATAAAAGAAGGTAAATACGAAGACCCAAACGAGGTCAACGAAGTGCCAGTATAAACCAGTTTTTTCTACCATTTCGTAGTGGCCACGCTTGTGGTAAGTGCCAGACAATACACCCAAAAGGATGAGGATATTGATGATCACACCAGAGAATACGTGGAAACCGTGGAAACCAGTAATGAAGAAAAAGAACTGAGCGTATTGTTGTGGCCCATATTCATTTTGCTTCATGTTTGCACCATAGATGACGCGGTTTTTCTCTCCTGAGTAAAGTGCTTCGTAATATAGTTTTTCAGCTTTTTTACCTTCGATATCTTTACCACCGACTTTGAAGTTCTTGCCATCTTTTTTGATGATGAGTTTCATGTCGTGGTCATGTGCTTTGTTAATTTTGGCAACAGAACCGTCGGCTAAACGAATGTTGCCATCTTTCAAATGACCTGCCTCAGCGGCATGCTGAAATTGGTGCATGAGGTCTTCTTTGATGGTGGCGCCAACTTTGTATTTTTTGCCAGCTTCGATGACTTTGAAATTGTTGATTTCCCCGAAGTGACCTTTTACGATGGCAACTGAGCCGTCGGAAAGTTCGATTTTACCGAATTCAGAACCGTGAATAAAGTGAGACCACTCCCATGCTTGAGAACCCAGGAAGAAGAAACCACCGATAATGGTAGCGATCATCCATTTGGTAACACCTTTGCGATCCATGCGGTGACCTGCTTCTACGGCAAGAACCATAGTTACGGATGATACAATCAAAATAAAGGTCATTAAGGCTACGTAAAGTAGCGGATAGCCATGACCCAAGAAAGGCATGGAATTAAAGGTTTCTTCACCAATTGGCCAAGCATCTTGAGCATCGTGGCGAGTAAAACCATAAGCAATTAATAAACCGCTGAAAGTGAGTGCATCCGAAACGAGGAAGAACCACATCATTAGTTTGCCATAACTTGTTTGGAAAGGGGATTCTTTACCACCCCATAGTGTCTTGGCGTCTAGTTGAGCAGAATGTCCGGCCATTTTAAGAGAAATTTTTGTGCAAGTTTAGTGAATAAAAATCAAAAAGACGAGTAAATACAGCCATAAAAGCCCTAAAAAGTGCCAGAAGATGCTACTGAGTCTGAGTGATAAATGGTTTTGTGAAGAGAACTTGCCTGTAAATGAAGCAATTGCGACTTTCACGAGATAAAGAAGAGCAATGAGTACATGGAGTAGATGCACAAAAGTGATGAGATAGAGGTATGCAGATGCTGAATCAGATGCTTGCATAGCGCTGAGTTGTAGGTGCGGCTTCAAAACGGTACCGTTGTATTTGAGTTTACGGTCTTCGTATTGTAATGCTTTTCCTGAGTAGTAAATGGTGAAATCTTTGCCGTAGGTACCGCGCGCAAAGAAATCGCCGCGTTTGTCTCGAATATTGATGGCTAAATCACTGAGTCGGACTTCATCGGTGTAAGTTAATTGGGTGCTGTCGTTGGCGAAAAGCAAGCCGTTTTTAACGAGCACCGGGCTTCCTGTATAGAAAAGTTCAATTTGAGCATTGGGTTTACGTAGGCGTAATGCTTGATTATGATTTACCTTTTCAAATTGCTTGAAGTAAGATTGGATTTTTTGGAAGTCAGGTTCACTGATGGGTTTGCCATTGATCAAGAACTCGTTGCCATCTACGGCGACAAGATTGCCTTTATATTTGATCTCGTAGTAGTCTCCGTAGCGCCCGTTTGTAACAAGCATGTCGTTTACAGGATTCACGCCTTTTTCGACGAGTTGCCCATAGCCTTGAAACTGAAAGTACAGAAACGCCGCTCCAAACAAAAGCGTGGCTGCCATAGCACCTTTCAGTTGGCCTTGTTTGTCTTTTTTAGCACCTTGGATGGCCCACCAAAAGCTCAACGAACTGAGCGCAATAAAAAGTGTACTGAGGTAAAATCCTGAAGGCATTGGGTATTTGAGCCAGAAAGATTTCCCCATAGATACATAGTAACCAGAGGTGAGGCCCGCAAAAAGCATAACAATGCTGAATATTCCGACATAAACCAGGTTTTTCTTCATTTTCTCCCTGACCTCAGGGTTCATTTCATTTTCGTAATTCATGACAATGATTTTAAAAGTTCAACAAAGCGATCTGTGCGATCAAAAACGTATACAAACTGAATGATTGGTAAGTAAACAAACGAAGCGAACATGAGTTTACGCGCATCGGCAGTTTCACAACTTAAATAGAGTTTATAGGAAAGATAAAAGAACCAAATTCCCATGATACTCGCTACAATTAGTGTGACACTACCCGTCCATCCAAGAAACCACGGCATGACACTGAATGGAATGAGCGCAAGGGAATAGGCCAATATTTGAAAGGCAGAAGCTTTGCTTTTTCCTGTTTTAGAGGGCAATAGCGAAAAACCTGCTTTTTTGTAGTCGTCGTAGAGCACCCAGGCAATGGCCCAAAAGTGAGGGAATTGCCAAGTGAACTGAACAAAAAAGAGAATGCCGGGAATGAATCCAAAAGAATTGGTGGCGGCAATTGCCCCTAAGAACGGCGGAATTGCCCCTGGAAATGCGCCAACAAAAACAGCCCATGGGCTTATTTGCTTGAGAGGAGTATATACGAAGACGTAGCTGATGAAGGCAAGCAAGCCTAAGAGCGCACTTTTGAGATTGATGAGGTAGAGTAGGTAAGTTCCAGCTAATAAGAATAAAATGACAATCATGTAGGCTTCTTTGAGCTGCATTTGACCAGTGGGCAAGGGCCTGCGGTTGGTGCGGTTCATGATTTGGTCGAGGTCTCGTTCCCAGATTTGATTGGCACCATTGCTTGCTCCCGTGACGAGCGTACCGCCTATCATAAGGTAGGTAATGACGAGCCAATCTTTGCCGCCTGCAAAAAGGTAGCCGCTGAGCGCTGAAAGGATGACCAAAAAAGATAGTCGGAACTTGGTAAAAACCAGGTAGGTTTTGAATTTTGATGGTGGTTTTGTAATTGCGTCGGACATCTTTACAAAATTACATCAAATAGTCCTTGTAGAATAGCCAAAACGAGCCAAACGAGTAGAAAAACAAATCCGAAAGCTAAGGCAAGCGCACCAAGCGTATCGATGATCAGGCCACCAATGAGCAGGAGCAGGAGGCCAACGACAATGAAAACGAGCCCTACAATTGCAAAGGAGTGTCCGATGTTGCCTGCAATACCAGGCGAATGTTGTCGTGCTTTTTGAAGGGAGGCCTGTGTTTTTTCTAAATCAAATGAAAGAGAAGGTTTTTTTGTATGAATGTTGGGTTTATTGCTTTGCCCGACCTTCTGAGGTTGGCTTTCATTTTTTGAATATATGTTTGGAGTTATTAAAGTGGGTTGGCAATTGTCGACAACTAACTTGTTTGTGAATTGTGTCGAGGACGTGTGAATAGGCTTCGCAAGACTATCGCTCATTTTAGAAAAGCTGACCGTATTTTCAGATGCTAATTCCTGGCTTTGACTTGCTTTGCTTCCCCTGAGCACTACTTCTGATGAATGGCAAGAGGCAAGTATCAAGATGAAAATGAGGCTAGATAGATTCAGGTATTTCATGGTAGTATTCATTTTTGATGAAATAATCTAGTAGTGCTTCTTTGAGCAAATGTTGTTGTTGTTGGTGATTGAGTGGCGGGAGTTGTTGGTTGAGGATAAAATGCGGCCAGAGGTCGGCATCTCGCCCGTTGAAAGTATAATATCCGTAGGGCTCAAGCAGCGTGCAAATGGCAATGTGCATGAGCTCCATTTTTTGTTGTTTGGAAAACGTTTGGTGCCCCATACCTAATTCATTGACACCAACTAAGAATAAAAAGGTGGACATATCCATGCCCGGACCGAAGTCTTTCTCGAGGTGTTTTTGAAGTTTTTGAAAGCGGAGTTCGATGTCGTGATCCATGGTGCAAAAATACGCATAGAACGCCGATTTAGGCACAAAAAAAGGGGCCTCTTTCGAAAGCCCCTCCTTTTCATCAATCAACTTCTTATTTTTTCACAAATTGCTTGCTGCTGTTACCAGTAGCTGTTGCAACTTGGATAGTGTAGATACCTGCTTTGAGGTCGTCTACGCTGATTTCTTGAGTAAGACCATTGCCAACAAATGCTGCAACTACTTTACCTGTAAGGTCAACGATACGGATTTGTTGCATCGCTTCAGTAGCTTGAACAGTCATGATGCTGTTAACTGGGTTAGGGTAGATAGATACAGAAGATGTAGCTTCATCGATACCACCGATGCAAGCACCACAGCTTTCCCAACATACGAGATCTGTTGCACCAGGGCCAGTTACAGTATAAGCACGGTTGGTGAAACCACCGTTTGTTACCGTACAAGACTCGCCACCAGCAAATTGCTCAGATACATTCCATCCGTCGATTGTAAATTTGTATTCGATCGCACCTAAACCTAGTGGAACCGTAACTTCCCAAATATTGTCGCCGTTAGCGTCTGACATTGGGGTACAAGTTCCACACCAGCCGTTGAATGTACCATTTAAGAATACACCTGCTGCGGTAGAACCACCAGCATTGATATAATCCTCCATGTCAACAGTAAAAGTAATGTCATTGGTACAAACATTACAGCTTGCAAAACATACGTTAGGCAAAGTAATGTCGCCAGCAACTACGTGGTAACGGTTGTTGAAACCATCATTGATTGGGTCAATACATGTTTCTGTACCTGTGAATTCTTCTTGTGCGTTCCAGCCGTCGATAGTGAACTTGTATTCAATAGCACCAGGCGCAAGTGGAAGGGTTACTTCCCACATACCGTTGCCCATGTCAGTCATTGGGTTACAAGTACCACACCAACCGTTGAAAGAACCGTTTACAAATACACCACCAGTCAATGAACCTGTGTATTGTGACATGTCTACGCGGAATTTAACGTTGTAGTCTTGAACAGCAAGTGGAACTGTGCGTTGGTAAACAAAACGCCACCATCCGCCACCAATACTGATGTCGGCAGTCATGGTGTTACCACCATTTGAAATAGCAACGATGTAAGTTCTAGAAGTTGGTACAGCTGCACCATTAGAAATTTCACCGCCATTTACAGCTTTAGGAAGACCGATGTGTGCTCCTACGCCGTTTACAGTTAGTGTACCTGCAGCTGCATCATAAGTGTAAGTAGCCGCGCCACCAACGTGAGGTGTAACTGGCGTACCACATGCATCTGGAGTGGCACCTTGCCAGCCTTCTAGCCAAGTAGAGCCATCCATGTAATGGGTCATGGCGCCATTCGCTTCGAATTTAATTGAATCGTCGAATAAGCAAGCGCGGGTTGTGATGTCACCAGCGCCGTTGTTCCACCAGCTGATGTCACCTTGGTTTGGGCCAACACCTAGAGCGCCAGCCTGTGGTGCCAGTTTCCAAGTGCCTTCAACTTGCGCTGAAAGGCTCAAAACTGGAGCAAAAAGCAAAAAGTACAGTTTTTTCATATTGTTAATTTTTAGGGGTTTTAGAGTTCAAAATTAAAAGAACGGGTTAAATATAGTAAAAAATACAATAAGCAAAAAATGATCAACTTAATGTACTCGTTGTCAGTTAAAACAATAAGTCGTTAGAAAGTTCAAAAGTGAGTTTATATTCTCCACATTTGATGTCAAAAGTCCCTTTTTCGGCACGCCATTTTCCATCGGCACTAATGCGTTTGAGCGTTGTTGCGTCAAAACTAAACTCTAGTGTTTTGTTTTCTCCGGGCTTGAGGGTCACTTTGTAAAAGTCGATCAAGCGTTTGTTTTCTGGGGTCGTACTCGCGTACAAATCGCTGAGGTAAATAGGAACAACTGTGGTAATTGCTTGGTTGTGCGGATTGCTCACATTTACTTGAATGCTAAACGTTCCTTTTTGCTCGTCTTTGGCATCGAAGCGCATGCCGTTGATACTTGCAGCTCTGTAGGATAAACCGAAACCAAAGTCCCATTGTGGGTTGTATGCAGTAAACTGTCCAGATTTTGCGCGCGCTACACTCCCAGGATGATCGTAAAATTCAATAACGCCGTCGTAGCGAGGGTAGGTGTAAGGCAGGCGACCTGAAAAATCAGCTTTTCCGGTGACAAGTTCTGCAAGCGCAGCGCCACCTTGATCTCCTGGTAAGTAAGCTTGGATGATGGCATCGCACAACGGCTCGATATCGCTGATGATGCGCGGACGCGCTTCTAACAACACTAAAACAACTTTTTTCTTCGCTGCCTTTGCCAAGCGCACCAATTCTTTTTGTTTGTCGTCGAGCTGTAAACTTCTGATATCGCCTGGTTTTTCAGTAGAAGGAAGCTCACCAACACAAATGACAATGATGTCGTTTTTCTTGAGCGCTTTTTTGTAAGCGTCTAGGCCCACATAACGCGAAGCTTCAAAATCATTGTCTAGGTATAATTCAACTCCTTTTGAATAAGAGATGCTTGACGTTGGAAGTTGTTGTTGCAATGCTTGAAAGATGTTCAAAACACCTATAGTGTTGAAATTGCTGTCCATTCCTTGCCATGTGTGAGTCCAAGCACCGTTGAGCATATTGATACTTGCGGCTCCTGGCCCTGCAACAAGTATGCGCTGCTTTTCATTCAATGGAAGAAGGTTGCCTTCGTTTTTAAGTAGAGTTATGGATTCAAGGGCAGCTTGCTTGGCTATATTCTTGAAAGTTTGGCTACCGAAAAGCTGATATTTGCTGAGGTCGGGTAGTGGGTTGTCAAAAAGACCAAGTTGTTTTTTCACGTATAGGATGCGGCGAACTGCGTCGTTGAGTCTTTCCATGGAGACCTTTCCTTCTTTTACCGCCTTGATCATGTCTTGGCAGTAGGTTTTGTATTGTGGGTTAGAAGGAACCATACTCATATCTACACCAGCGTTAAAGGCCTGAATTGCAGCTTCTGCTAATGTAGGCGCCGTTCGGTGAACGGTATGGAGCATAATGAAGTCTTCCCAGTCGGAGACCACAAAGCCTTTGAAGCCCCAATCTTTTTTGAGCGTTTGAGTCAGGAGTTGGTAGTTGGCATGGCCAGGAATACCATTGACCACACCAGAATTGATCATGAGCGTAAGCGCTCCTTTTTCGACAGCTGCTTTGAATGCTGGTAAATACAATTCTTGCATGTATTTTTCTGGAATGAAAGCAGGGGTGCGGTCTCGGCCAGAGAAACTTGCGCTGTAGCCCACAAAATGCTTGAGGCAAGCAGCAGCATGAAAAGCATCTACTTTATCTCCTTTTCCTTGATAGCCTTCTACGAGGGCACTTCCCATGTGGCTTCCTAAAACAGGATCTTCACCAAGGGTTTCAAAGTGCCGAGACCAAAGCGGCTGGCGGCCTAGATCAAGAACTGGAGAAAAATTCCATGGAATGCCAGAAGCACGACACTCATAGGCAGTGACCTCACCCATTTGGCGAGCAAGTTCTGGGTTCCAGGTTGCAGCTAAGCCAATTTCTTGCGGAAAGAGCGTGCCGCCAATCGTATAATTGACGCCGTGAATGGCATCAATCCCATAGAGAATGGGAATGTTTTGTTCTTTTTTGAGGTAAGGCGCATGTATGTCTGTCATGATAGACTTCCATTCTTCACGGCTAAGCGTATGCCAACCCACATTGAGTACCGAACCTACATGATAAGCATCTAAGGCCTCTTTGAGTTTGTTTGGGTCAATTTGAGCCGGAACAAGCGCTTGGCCTTTATCGTCTGTTTTGTGAATGGCGTCTAGCGTAATTTGACAAGTTTGCCCAACTTTCTCTTCGATGCTCATTTGTGAAATGAGCGCTTCTATGTCCTGGTCCGTTGGATTCGAGAAATATGGTTTTTCTTCACGTCCAATAGAAAGTAGCGTAAGCGCAAGGAGTCCGCTGTAAATCAAAGGTTTGAACATCATGCTAGTTTATTGGAATACACGAACGTAATCGACATACATTTTTTGAGGGAAGGTCGTGGTGGCATCTGGTGATCCTGGCCAATTTCCGCCAACTGCTACGTTGAGGATAATGAAGAATTTCTCGCGGAATTCCGACATTTCGGCAGGGCTGGTGTCGATGGAATGATATTCTACGTTGTCTAGCAACCAATGAATGGAATTTGCATCCCAAACGATTGAAAACACGTGAAAGTTATCTGCAAATTTTCCTGATGTCAAGGATTTGCTTCCCCCGTATTGAGCGTGTGCACCTGCATTGCTCCAGTGAACGGTTCCATGAACGGTGCGGTCATTTGCTCCTGCACCACCAATGAGTTCCATGATGTCAATTTCGCCACAGGCTGGCCAGCCAGCACTGGTAATGTTGTCGCCGAGCATCCAGATGGCAGGCCAAATGCCTTGGCCGTATGGGAGTGCAGCACGAACATCGATTCTGCCATATTTCCAAGATTTAAGACCTTGCGTTTTAATGCGGCTCGATGTGTAATTTGAGGTGTTGAAGGTTTCGCTCTTTGCAGTGATGGTAAGCAAACCATCTGAAACCACAGCGTTGTCTTGTTTGTAGTATTGCAATTCATTATTTCCCCAACCCCAACTGCCAGTACCTAGGTCGTAGGTCCAGTCGGAAGAAAGGCTTGCTCCGTTGAATTCGTCTTGCCACACGAGCGAATATCCAGGATAGCTTAAAGGACTAATAAAACCTGATGTAGGGGCGCCAGTATTTCCTGTACTAATTTCTATGATCACCTCTTCGGTCTTTTCGATGTAGGCGTTTTGTACAGTGTGCGCACGGGTTCTAATTTTGTAGGTGCCTGACGTATTGTAGACGTGTGTAGCTTGGCCGTCTTGAGATTCAACAGTTATCGTATCGTTGGTATCAAAAAATGTGATCGTGTAAAAATTGACGCTGTCAGCGGTAGCTAAGACGTGTACTTCACCATTTGTAATGGTGAGTTGCGTATTCAGGTTGCTTGGCAATCCAGGAGGCTTGGGAGCATCTGGTTTACAGGCGATAAGCGCCAAACTAAGTAGGAGAAAAGTCATGATTTTCATGGGATAAGATTAAAGCGTCTTGAGTTTAAGGTACCATTTGAGACCACCAGCATTGTGACCATATTGGAGGTGCATTGTGGAGTCCGTAAGCGATAAAATACGGTACACTCTTGGTCCTGTATAGAAGCCCATAAAGGCATTGCCAGAGATGGTAATCGTGTTTTCAGCGCCCTCGGTCAGCAACCAACTTTCGTTCATTTGGTTGTCGAACGGAGCAGTGAAATCACCTAAATTTTGAAAAGATCCGGGGAATGATGTGGCCAAAGAGTTGTGCACATAAACATCTCCGTTTGTTATCATATCAAATTTAAAAGCATTTAAATGAAAAACGTATTGGTCATTGTACAAACCACAACCTGGTTTTTCGTTGGCGCCTGCAGCCCACCATTCCGGTGTAGGGCCAAGCGGACTTTCTGGATCTGGACCAACGCCCATATGGCCAGAAGCAGCTGAATCGACGACCCATGTTTTGTATCCAGGTCCGTTTACGCCGCCTGTTAACATTGTGTAGAAAGGGTTGTTGAGCAGTCCGAGGTCATCGTTAGCGATGGTGACCTGCTGGCTTGAGCTGCGGCTGCCGCCTTTTGCAAATACAGTTAATTTGATGGTATATGTCCCTGCGTAAGGATAAGTAGCAGAAACGGTAGAACCCTGTGCTTTAGTACCATTTCCAAAATCCCAAACACATTGAATATTTGGGTTATTTGCGCTGAGTTCAATGATGTTGGCATTTGCTGCTGAAGGCGCCATTGTAAATTGGGCGTCTTCGGCAGAAGGTGCAGGGCCAAGGGTTGGCTCGTATTTTTGGCAAGCTACCAAAGCCAAACCAATGCTCAAGATGCTGAGAATTAATGTTTTCATGGTTTTATATCTTAAAAAATTAATAACCAGGGTTTTGTGTCCAATTTCCACCTGCTAAATCGATTTCAACTTGTGGAATCGGGAATAACTCGTGTTTTCCTGTAACAAATCCAGGAATATATTGTGCGGCCTGACCCGTACGAACGAGGTCAAAAAAGCGATGTCCTTCGCCAGAAAGTTCTAAACGACGCTCGAGATATACTTTTTCGATACTATTCACAGAGGCTCCTGGTATTCCTGCTCTCTGACGAATTTGATTGACAAGAGCCGTAGCGCGAGAAGCATTTCCGATTTGGTAATTAGCTTCTGCAGCCATCAGTAAGACGTCTGCATAGCGCAACACGCGATAGTTAACTGGGCTAGTGAGGTCGTTATCAGGCAAGCCAATTTCTCCCTGGCGCTTGATGTATTTGTTGTTGTAATATCCGGTGTGGCCACCAGCTCCTACGGCGTAAGTAATAGACGCTGCGTTAGGTTGAGCAGCTATAAAGGCATCGATGTCAAGAACGGTAGCTGCACGGCGTGGGTCAATAGGAGAGAAAGCGGCGTAGAGTTCTGGTGTAGGCAGGTTGTAAGAGTTGCCATCGCCGTAAACGGGCCCGTTGTACTGACGAATTCCTTGGAAACCAACAGCGGCGTTGCCCTCGAGACAAACCAGGCAACCGTAGCTTCCACCTTCAAGTCCGGTATATTCAATATCGAATATGGTTTCTGGGTTACCTTCGGCTGCCACACTGAATAGTTGGCTGTAGTCTTGGTAAAGGCTGTATTGTCCGGATGCAATTACTTCTTCTAAAATGGCTGCTGCTTCAGTGAATTTATTTTGGTACAGGTAAACTTTACCAAGAAGAGATTTGGCCGCACCTCGCGTAGCGCGTCCTTTTTGCGCTGCAACTGGGTTGAGAACCGCTGCCGCAGCAATTAGGTCTGCTTCAATTTGTGCGTAAACTTCAGCCTTTGGAGCGCGTGGAATAGAACGCGCCTCTTCGATTCCTATACGTTTGTCGATGATTAGCGGCACATCGCCAAAGAATTTAACGAGCTCAAAATAGTAGTATGCACGCAAGAATTTAGCTTCTGCTAAAATGTGTGCTTTCCCGGCAAAATCGATGTTGTCTTTGTGCTCAAGGATGTAATTGGCACGAGTGATTCCAGTGTAGTTCCAGCGGAACACACTGCGAAGTTCTGCATTAACACCGCCATGGGTCATGTTATCGATATCGTGCAAACCTTTGCTATCATTGACGCTTTCACCGCCAGCAATGGCGTTGTCAGAGGCAATTTCGCCAATCCAAAGCGAGATAAACGAGCTTTGAAGAAGGTCATAGGCGCCTACAAGCGCGCGTTCGTAGTCTTCTGGTGTCTGGAAGAAGTTTTCGGCGTCTTGCGCATATGGCGGATCAACAGATAAGAATTTTTCACATGATGGCAAAGTAACTATCGTTGCGAATGCCAAGAAGATATAAATGAGTTTTTTCATGACTTAAAACTTAAAATTTGATTTGAAGGCCGCTCATTAAAGAACGCGCTTGAGGATACATTCCGTAGTCTACACCTGCAGATAAGACGCTAGAAGAGCTTAAATCTGGATCAAAGCCCATGTAACGGGTAAGAGTGATAAGGTTATTTGCCGCTACATAAACGCGCAGCGATTCTACGTGTATCTTGCGCAAAAGCGTACTCGGTAGTGTGTAACCAAACTGTAAATTGCGGAGGCGAACAAAAGAACCATCTTCAACAAAATAATCTGAGAAAAGATTGTTGTTAGTTTGTCCAGTAGTGAGGCGCGGGTGCTCGTTAGTAGAGCCTGGCCCCGTCCAGCGGTCGATTACATATGCCAATTGGTTGGCATAAGGTTGCTGACGCTCGTAGTTTCTGATGATTTCTTGTCCTAGGGCCGCATAAACATTTCCAGATAAATCGAATCCTTTGACTTTGAAGTTAAACGCAAAGCCCATGGTGAAATCTGGTATTGCTGAACCTAGGTTGGCTTTGTCGGAGTCGTCGGAGAAATTGATTTTACCATCACCGTTTTGGTCCACAAAAATGAGGTCGCCAGGTTGAGCACCTTCTTGTACTACTGCAGCGTTGTCAATTTCTTCTTGCGTTTGGAATACACCAGCGGTTTGATATCCAAAGAAGTAGCCAATTTCGTAGCCCTCTTGGAAGCGCGTTGCCACATCGCCACCAACGCTAAAGCTTGCACCTGGGATGTATTGTACACCTGTTGGCACGCTTACAACTTTGTTGTTGATGGTGGTAAGGTTGAAATTGAGGTTTGTTTGGAGAATGTTTTTGCGATCAGATTGATACCCGATTTCAAATTCCCAACCTTTGTTAGATACATCACCAGCATTGATGATTGGCGGATAACCACCTGGCCCATAAGAACCTAAGAGCGCAGAAACATCTGGCTGGAACAGGAGGTCGTTGGTGTTTTTAATGAAATAGTTGGTCGTAAAATTGATGACTTTAAGCCAAGTGAGGTCCAGACCAACATTGAACTGACGGGTGGTTTCCCACTTTAAGTCTGGGTTGGCTGGGCGGCCAATTGCCACACCTTGTGTAATGAGGTCGTCAAAGACATAAACACCTTCGCCATTGAGCAAAGCACGGTAGGCAAAATTCGGGATTTGGTCGTTTCCTGATACACCGTAACTCATGCGTAATTTCAAGAAATCGATGCTTTTGCTCTTGAAAAAGGCCTCGTCAGACAACAACCAACCTCCAGATATTGTCGGGAAAATACCCCAGCGGCTATTCGGGCCAAATTTGCTTGAGCCATCGCGGCGCAAAATACCAGAGATGAGGTATTTTTCTTTGTAGGCATATTCAGCTCTTAGGAAAGCAGATAGGAGGCGTTCTTTGAACTCCCAAGAGTTGACATTATTGAGGTAGCCACCTTGTGCCGTATTGGCAGAAATATCGGCGTAGTCAATGGAGTTGTTGGGAATACCGAATCCTACACCATTCAAGGACTGGCCTTTGCGCTCGAAAACAGAAGCACCTAAAGTTCCTTTCACTTTGTGCGTCTCATTCCATGTTTTTTCATAATTCAAGAAGCTTTCATAGGTAAGGTCGAGGAAAGAAGAACGCTCTTCGTAGACGGCAGCACCTCTGGTAATGAACACGCTGTCTGCAATTTCTACTTCTGGTGATTCGAGATCTGCATTGACAGCAGTATTGGCATATTTACCATCTCCGTACCATACTAGCGGAGAGAAAACTTTGCTATCTACGTTTGCGTAGTTGTAATTGAAGCGATTGGTGAACGATAAATTTTCGTTGAAAGCATAGATAAACTCTTCTTTTCCAACAAATTTATTGGCCGTGCTCCAATTGTATTGGTTCTGCATTTGGGCAATCGGATTGATGATATCGCTCACTTCTTCCATGTAAGAAAAAGTGCCCGGACTGCTGTATACTGGTTCGTTTGGAAAGGCATTAATCGTGTTGTATAACACCGAACCAATGCCGTTTTCAGGCAAGGTGCTGCGCATATCAGAAGAGAACAAGAGTACAGAATTGAGCTTTAGTTTTTCAGACATGTCTGTGCTGAAGTTCAAGCGGGCGTTGTAGCGTCCGAAATTGGCTTTGTCGGCGCCCACAATTCCTTCCTGATTGAAGTAGCCTAGACCGATTGAATAACGGGTATTGAGCGTGCCTCCACTAAGTGATAAGTTGTGGCTTTGTACAGGTGCTGAGCTAAATACGGAATCTTGCCAGTTGGTTCCGGTGCCAAGATTGGTATTGGCAAAAGGCATGGCTTGACCGCCAAAGGCAAAGGCTTCATTTTTGATGACTGCATATTCTTCGGCGGTAAGTAAGTCTAGCTTGCGCGCTGTTTGTTGTATGCCATAATAGCCGTTGTATTCTATACTCGGCTTGCGATTGATGGCCCCGTTTTTAGTTTCAACGATGATTACCCCGTTTGCGGCGCGCACGCCGTAAATACCTGCCGTGGCATCTTTGAGCACGTTAATTGACTTGATGTCAGAGGGGTTGAGTGCGTTGAGACCCTCAGAGTCATAAACAACACCATCTACTAGAATGAGCGGGTCGTTGTCGCCGAAAGTGGAAAGGCCGCGAATGCGAATATTTGATGAACCTCCCGGCGAACCTGAATTGCTAGAAACGGTAACGCCAGATACCTGACCCTGTAAGGCTTGGTCCATTCTGGTCATGTTCATTTTTTCGATGTCTTCGCCCTTCACTTTGGAGGTAGCACCCGTAAGTTCTTTGGTTTTTGAAGTGCCGTAACCAATTACAACGACATCTTTGGTGTCTTGCGCCACTTCCAAGAGCACTACCGTTAGGTTTGTTTTCCCTAGTATAGGAAACTCTTGTTTTTGGTAGCCCATTGCACTGAATATGAGCACCTCTGTTTCAAGGTTACTTACGGGAATTTGAAAGAGTCCTTTACCATCACTTAAAAAAGGCTTGTTGTTGCTTTTTAACGTGATTTTGACATATGGAATAGCCTCGGATTTTTCGTTAAGAATGGTTCCACTGATGGTCTGTCCATAGACTTGCGCGACACCGATACTACATAGCAGTGCCATGACTAGTTTTCTGATCATGTTGTTTTAGTTTTAGAGTGCTTAAATATAGTCAAAAATTAAATTATTGTACAAATAACAATAAGTTTTATCAATTGTTTGAAAATCAGATTTATACAAAAAGAGAAACGGAGACACTCCTCTCCGTTTCACGATTATTAACCTGTATAACGCCTGTCATTGAGTGAAAGCGATAGCCGAATATACAAACATTATTGTAAAAAATACAATAAGTGTAAATATTTTACATTTTGAAGCTGTACTCGTTTGCTAATAAACGCTGTTGATAGGTCTCTTGATCGAAGGTGAAAAGTTTAGCCGGACGGTGTTTAACGTTTTTTTGTTTCTCATTGAGTGCAATGAGCGGGATGTATTTGATTTTCTTGCGGAAATTGGCTTTGTCCATCTCTTGTTCAAAGGCAAACTCATAGAGTTGTTGGAATTCATTTAGGGTGAAGCGCTCGGGTAATAAATCAAAACATACAGGTTCGTTTTGCAATTTTTGCTTGAGCATTTCGTAGGTGCTTTCTAAGATATGGTTGTGGTCAAAGGCAAGCGTTGGCATTTCATTGAGCGGCACCCAACTGATGTCGTCGGCCCAAGAAGAGGCCCTAACTTGGAAATCTTCGATGCGCACAAGTGCAAAGTGCGCGATTGTAATTACGCGCCCCTGGGGGTGTCTTTTTGGATGCCCAAAAGACTGAGACTGGTGCATTTGGATGTGGTCTAGACCCGTGAGTTCCTTAAGAATACGCTCTGCAGCTACCGGTAGGTCTTCGTCGGGGTAAACCAAATCTCCGGGAATGGCCCAGTAGTTGTCGTAAGGTTCCATAGCACGCTTGATCAGGAGCGCCTTGATTTGCCCTGCTTCATAACCAAAAATAATGCAGTCCACAGAAAAGGCTGCAGTAAAGAAGTCGTGAAATTCTATTTTGTACATTCCCATTTTAGTGTCCGCCTGAGCTCGCATCAAAGGTATGAATTCCTTTGTTTTTAAGAATACTTGAAGTGCGCATTGCAAAGTAAATCAGGTAGGCAAAACACGCAACGCCAACCCAGTAGGACTGCTGAATACCCAATAAGTTGTCGGCAGCTAAGGTCCCTTGAGCTAAGGTAATGAAACCACCACCCATGATCATTAAAATCAATAAACTAGAAGCTGTATTGGTTTTGGATCCCATGCCTGCAATGCCGAGCGTGAAGATACAAGGCCACAAAGTACTGCAGAATAAGCCCACAGAGATGAAAGCAAATACGCTCACGTATCCGGAACTAAAAATACCGACGATGAGTGCCAATGAGCCTAGAGAAGCATACAAAATGATCTGACGAACAGGGTTTCCATTGGAAATAAAGTCTGCTGCAATGAGCACAAAAACCAATCCAATATAAGGCATAAATGAAGACATATCAGAACCGCCAATGGTATTGGCCAAAGCGAAAATGCCAAATGCAACTAAAGGCAAGAAAATACCCATAATGCGATTGAATACTTTAGATTTTTCAAATACACCAGCAGCTGAGGCCCAGCGGCCGATCATCATGGAAGCCCAAAACAAGGATACAAAAGGAGCTACTTCGCTTTCTTTTTTGCCAAGGTGTTGTTTCATGAATTCAGGCAAATTACTTGCCGTAGCAACTTCAACGCCAACATAAACGAAAATAGCAATCATGGCCAAAAGTACTTGAGGTTCGCGGAGCGTGCTGAGCACTTGCCCCGGCTCATTTTGGTTGTCTTCGCCAATGTGATCAGGCAGATTAGAGAACTTAAAAAATAGTGCAGCTAGGACAAAAACAAGACCCAAAACCAAATAAGGTGTTTGGACAGAAGAGAGATTGAGGGTGGTTTCTCCGTGAGAAGCGTTCCCAAAAATGGCATAAGACACAATAACGGGCCCAATTGTGGTGCCGAGGTTATTGATGCCCCCTGCCATACTCAAGCGCACATTGCCTTTAGCTGGGTCGCCCATTTGAATAGCGAGCGGGTTAGCAGCCATTTGCTGGAAAGAGAATCCTAAGCCGACAATGAACAAGCCACCCAACAACATCGGGAAAGACCCACCATTTGTGGAAGCTGGAATAAACAATAAAGTACCGAGCGCAGAAACCAAAAGGCCTAGTGCCAAGCCGTTTCGGTAGCCAATTTTGTTGAACAAGTCTCTTTTGAGTAAAGACGAAGTGGCAAAGTAAATGAGTGAACCCACAGTGTAGGCTACGTAAAAAGTATTTTGAATCCAGAGCACCTTGCTTTGCTTGAGGTCAAGAGCTTTTTTGAAAACGGGAATGAGGATGTCGTTGCTCGCGGCTACAAAGCCCCAGAAGAAAAAGATGACGATGAGTGTCCCGAAGGCACTATAGTTAGTTTTTTGCATGGTAGTCGTTAAAGTTTTGGTCCAAATTACAATAATTTGGTTTTAACCGACGTGTTGCTGCGTACTTTTTTGTTGATCGAGTTTAAAAATGCCAGAGATGGTACGGACAATTGACTGGGCGTCAAAACCGCAGTCTGCCCAGAGTTCTTCTTGGGTTCCGTGGTGAATATACTCGTCTGGAATGCCAAGACGAATGACTTCAGCTTGGTATTTTTGGTCAACCATAAATTCAAGTACTGCGGAGCCAAAACCACCCATAAGGCAGCCGTCTTCCACGGTAATCACTTTATTGAATTTAGTAAAGACTTCGTGCAAAAGAAGGGTGTCTAGTGGCTTGACAAAGCGCATGTCGTAGTGTGCGATAGAAACACCAGCATCTTTAAGACTTTCAATGGCAGTTTGAGCAAAGTTGCCCGGGTGGCCGATAGTTAAGATAGCGATGTCGTCTCCGGAAGTCACTTTTCTGCCCTGGCCAATTTTGATTTCTTTGAATGGTGTTTTCCATTCGGTCATGACGCCGTTTCCGCGCGGATAACGAATAGAGAAGGGGCCTTGATTTGGCAATTGGGCGGTGTACATGAGGTTGCGCAACTCTTCTTCGTTCATCGGTGCTGCAACCACCATGTTGGGAATCATGCGCATGTAAGCGAGGTCGTAGGCTCCGTGGTGCGTTGCGCCATCGGCACCCACTAAACCGCCTCGGTCTAGGCAGAATACTACATTCAGATTTTGAAGTGCAACATCGTGCAATACTTGGTCAAAAGCACGTTGCATAAAAGAGGAATAGATGTTGCAAAACGGCACCATTCCTTGTGTGGCAAGGCCCGCGCTGAATGTAACGGCATGCTGTTCGGCAATACCGACATCAAAAGCGCGTTTTGGCATGGCTTGCATCATGATATTGAGCGAGCAGCCAGAAGGCATGGCGGGTGTTACACCCATAATTTTGTCGTTTTTTTCTGCGAGCTCTACAATGCTGTGCCCAAAAACGTCTTGGTATTTAGGTGGTTCTGGCGATTTAGGAACGATTTTGACGATTTCGCCAGTTTCTTTATTGAAAACCCCAGGCGCGTGCCATTTGGTAGGGTTACCTTCTTCAGAAAATTTATAGCCAGCACCTTTTCTTGTTACACAATGTAAGATTTTTGGGCCTGGAATGTCTTTGAGATCGGCGAGAACTTTTGCTAAACCAACTACGTCGTGGCCGTCAACAGGGCCAAAATAACGGAAGTTGAGCGCTTCAAAAAGGTTAGATTGTTTCAGTAAAGTGCCTTTAAGGGCATGCGAAACTTTAGAGGCGATGGTTTGGGCATCTGGCCCAAATTTCGAGACTTTTCCGAGGAGTTTCCAGACTTCGTCTTTGACTTTGTTGTAAGTATGCGAAGTGGTGATGTCTGTGAGGTATTCTTTGAGTGCACCAACATTGGGGTCAATAGACATACAGTTGTCATTGAGGATCACCAAAAGATTGGCGTCTTTCTCAAAACCAGCGTGGTTAAGACCTTCAAAGGCAAGGCCTGCGGTCATGGCGCCATCGCCAATAACGGCAATGTGCTGGCGTTGGGTTTCCCCTTTGTAATGGTTGGCAACGGCCATGCCTAAAGCAGCAGAAATGGAAGTAGAAGAGTGACCAACACCAAATGTGTCGTACTCGCTTTCTGAGCGTTTAGGGAATCCTGAAATTCCTCCTTTGAGGCGGTTGGTGTGGAACTTTTCTCGGCGGCCAGTCAAAATTTTGTGGCCGTAGGCTTGGTGCCCGACGTCCCATACGAGTTGGTCTTCGGGGGTATTGAAGGCGTAGTGAAGGGCAACGGTGAGCTCCACTACACCTAGCGATGCACCAAAGTGCGAGTTGCCGATTTCTGAAATGACGTCAACGATGTATTGACGCAATTCTTGTGCAACTTGCGGGAGTTGTTCTTCTGTAAAATTCGTGCGTAGGTCGCTCGGAACAGTAATTTGGGAAAGGTAAGGGCCGGGCTTGTACGGGTGATTTGACATATGAACAAAGTTAAGCGTTTCGGTAGCTAATGAAACACCCTAACGCAGAAAATGTTCAATTAGTGTGTGCTGCTGCCTCTTAGATTGCTTTTTTCCATGGCAAATGCAAAACCCACAAATAGCAGAACTAAGAGGTTGTGCACAAAATGATTGATAATGGGTTTGCTAAAATCAACACTAGAGCCGATGAAAAATAGGAGCAAAGACAAACCTAAATACAGCAAGAATTTTTTGACGTTGTAAGGTATTGGGTAATGCCGCTGGCCAAGCCAATAAGAGAGCAGCATTTGAGTGGCATAGACAATAAGCGTTGCCCAGGCACTGGCCATGTATTGGAATTGCGGGATGTAATAAACGTTGATTGCGATAGTGAGCAGCGCACCCACAATAGTGATGTAAGCTCCGTATTGCGTTTTTCCGCTGAGTTTATACCAAATGCTTTGATTGTAGTAGATGCCTAAAAAGACATTTGCCATGAGTAAAATAGGCACAACTTTAAGGCCTTCCCAATAAGCTTCTTTTTGAATAAAATGTTTGAAAATATCGATGTTTAAGCTCACTAACAGGAACACCGCGCAAACCATTGCCACAAACACGTTCATGACCCGCACATAAACGGTGTTGCGGTCTTGGTTTTGCATTTGCTTGAAAAAGAAAGGTTCGGCTGCATAGCGATAGGCCTGCAATATAATCGTGACTAACATAGCCAATTTGTAGCAAGCACTGTAGATACCAACCTGTGACTCCGCATAGCTCAGAGATTCTGGTAAAGCAGGGTTATAGAGTAAGTGCTTCAGTAAAATGCGGTCGAAAGTTTCGTTGATGATGCCGGCAAAACCAGCAATTACGAGCGGAATCGCGTAGCGCCACATTCTTTTGTAAAGCCCCCAATCTTTAACAAACAAAACCTTGAATATGCTGTCGTAGAGCAGGAGCGGTTTGGCCAATGACGAAATGAGATTGGCGAGTAAGATAAAAAGTATACCTTCTTCAGGCCTTTCGGCGCTAAAAAAGAAGACCATTGCAATGACGTTGAGCGCGATGTTCAGCCCGATGCTCGTCATTTGAATGGCAGCAAAGCGCAACGCTTTTTCTTCGGCCCGAAGCCGTGCCAACGGCAAAGCGGTAATGGCGTCAATCATGACGATGGTGCCGAGCAACACTACATATTCGTTGTGGCCTTCAAAGAGCAAGGCAGCCGCGATGTCGTTGTTGAAATAGAGCAGAATGAGGTAAAATACGGCATTGATCCCGACCACCGACCAGAAAGCAGCGCTGTAGGCTTTGGCCTGATCTTCTTCGTTTTGCAAAAAGCGAAAGAAAGCGGTTTCCATGCCAAAGGTGAGCAATACAATCAGAAAAGCAACCCAGGCATATAGCTCAGAAATGACGCCGTAATCTGAGGTTTGGGCAAAATAGTAGGTGTGAAGCGGAACCAATAAATAGTTGAGTAGCCTTCCTAGAATGGAGGGCAAGCCGTAAATGGCCGTTTGACCAACTAATTTTCGGATCGGGTTGCTCATTGTTTAGCCTCTGAAGTTCGGCTTGCGTTTTTCAAGAAATGCGGTGGTGCCTTCTTTGAAATCTTTTGTACCAAAGCACTTGCCGAACTCTTCGATTTCTACTTCATAGCCGTTCACGCCACTTGTAAAGCCGGCATTGACACAGCGAATTGCAGCTGCAATGGCCAAAGGAGAGTTAGCGAGTATTTTTTGGGCCAAAGCCTCGCAGGTAGCGAGCAATTCGCTTTGCTCTACTACGGAATTTACCAAGCCCCATTGCAGCGCTTCTTCAGCTTTGAGCATGCCTGCTGTAAAAATGAGTTCGTTCGCTTTTCCTCGCCCAATGAGCTGCGCAAGGCGCTGTGTGCCACCATAGCCTGGAATAACACCAAGAGAGGTTTCGGGTAGGCCCATTCTAGCATTGCTGCTTGCAATACGGATATGTGCTGCCATAGCGAGCTCTAAGCCACCACCAAGTGCAAAGCCGTTCACAGCCGCAATTACCGGCGTGCTGAGTTGCTCTATGAAGTCAAATAAGGTTTGCTGGCCGCGCATAGCGAGTTCACCGCCTTGTGCAATGCTGAAATCTGCAAATTCTTTGATGTCAGCGCCTGCTACAAAAGCCTTTTCTCCGCTGCCAGTAAGTATGATAGCCCCAATACCTGCATCGGCATCAGCGGCTGCAAGCGCATTGTGGAGTGCGTCGATAGTGTCTTTGTTGAGCGCATTGAGTTGTTGCGGACGGTTGATGGTTACAAAGGCAATTTGATTGCGGATTTCAGTAAGAATAAGCGCTTCCATAGTTTAAAATTGATGCGATAAAGATAATTAGAATAATGTTGTGGGCTGCTTTAGTGCGGAATACTGATCCGAAAAGTGGTGCCTTTTTCAGGTTCAGATTGCAAGACGAATACCTTTCCTTTATGGTATTCCTCGACAATGCGCTTCACGAGGGTGAGCCCCAGCCCCCAACCGCGTTTTTTAGTGGAATAGCCAGGTTCAAAAATGGTTTTAAATTGTTTGGGGGTTAGGCCTTTACCTGTGTCGGAAATGTCGATGTGAACCCACTCTGCAACTTCCTGAATATGAATGCGCAAGGTGCCAATTCCCTCCATTGCATCGACGGCATTTTTACAGATGTTTTCTACTACCCATTCAATTAAAGAGGCATTGTGAAGCACAATTAATGGCCTTTCGCCATCGAGTTCAAATTGCATTTCTACTTTTTGAGACAAGCGCGCCTTGAGGTAATTGAGGTTGTTTTCGATGGTTTCAGCTAAATCACCTTCTGTGAGTTTGGCGCCTGAGCCAATTTTTGAGAAACGATCGGTGATCTTCTCTAAACGCTCAAGGTCTTTGTGCATTTCTTTGGGAATCATTGGGTCGATATCTTGTTGCTCGAGGTAGGCCACCCAGGCCATCATTGATGATAAAGGCGTGCCTAACTGATGCGCAGTTTCTTTGGCCATCCCGGCCCAAACTTGGTTCTGTTCAGCTTTGCGGTACATCGAGAACAACAAGTAGCCAATCAAAACAATCAGCCCTAAAATTCCAAATTGCAAATAAGGGAGCCAAAAGAGTTGCTTCACTTCTTCGCTGTCCTTGAGGTAAAGTAATTTCTCTTTTCCGTTGATGGTTAACTCGATGGGCGTGTTTTGTGCTTGCATGGCCTGCATGGTTTTGGCAAGCTGCTTTGTGCTGAGTTCCGTTTTTGTTAGATTGCTCGCTTCTACCTTTTTTGTTTCGACGTCGTAGAGCAGCACTGGAACCAAACTGCGTTGGTCGGTGAGGTCGGCATTAAAGGAGCGAATAAGGGAGTCTGAATGGGCTTGTAAGCGCTCTAGTTCTTTGGAGAACCCATGGCAAAGCGTCATGTACATGTCTTCAAAAACCTGAATTTGATAGCTGCGTCCGGCAGCGACCCACTCTTTGGCAAGGGTTTGAGGATCTTGGTCTAAAACGCTTGTATCAATATTTCTAAATTGAGAAACGGATTGGTCATCATTGAGTAGGATAAACGGAATGTCTTTATTGGCCTCGATGATGGCGAGCGCAAAATCGACATCTTGACTCGTGCCTAGGTCGGAGGCACTTAGTAAGTTTCGGTTGGCCCGCACCACTAGTTCGATTTTTTCGCGCTCTTTCTCTTGGAGTGCATTAAAGATTTGGCTGCTCAACTCGACGAGCTCTGCTTTTTTGCGCAAGGCAAGGGCCCATTGTTGGGCTTTGCTGCGTTCGCGTTCACCAATTTTGCGGATGCTTTGATTTGAATAAAACAATGAGCCACCCACGATGGCTAGTGCCAAGATGACCAACAAAAGTTTCCAGCGTTGTTTGGAGGCGTATAAGTCCATTGAACGAATTTACAGAAAAATTGGCGCGTTGAGCCCCAACACTTCGGTTTCTACTAGCGCACAAACGTTATTGAAGTCAAAATGTTGTTCAAAAAGGTCTCGATTGAATTCAGGGTAGTCTTTGTTGAGTACTTGGTTGACAGCGCTGTTCAAAGATGCTTCATCTAATGAAGTAAAGCAGGCGCCACCACCATAAGTCTCAATGAGTTCTTTTGTGCCACCGTTGCCCGCTCCTACAACAGGGCAATTATTTTGTAGCGCCTCTATTGTCACCATTCCAACGGTTTCGCGGTCAGCAGCCATCAGCACGAGATCTGCTGCACGGTAATAGGGTGTCATGTCCTGTTGAAATCCTACCCACCTCACTTGTCGTTTTTTTGGATGCGCTTCAATCTGTTGTTGGAGGGTGGTTTGGTAGTTTGAGTTTTCATCAGGGGTGGGGTCTCCAACAAAAACAAGCAGTTCTTTTTCTGAGCTTCTATTTTTGAAGCAGTTCCAAATGAAGGCTTGTTGTTTTTTAGGATCGATCCTTCCTACCACCAGCCATATTTTTAACTCCAAATGCAAGTTCAGTTCTTTTCTCGCGTCAATTTGTGTGAGCGCTGCCTGTTTTTCAAGTGAAATACCTGAATGGATAAGTTTGATTTTATGTTGTGCTATTTTTGTTTGTTTCTGCACTTGTGAAACCAAATAGGGTAGAGGGCACACCCAGGAATTGATCCATAAATAGCGCAGTGATCTGAAAAATTGAGTTTTCTTACCGCCAAGCGCCATTTCCATAAAGTAATGCACGCCAATTTTCCCAAATGAAAAGAAACGCACTGAAGCAGCAATGCTCTGCTCTCTATTATTTCTGAAAAATAAAGTGTCATATCCTTCTTTTCGCAGAAAGTGACTCAAACGATACGCAAACAACCATTGATAATGTTTGGGTCTTTGCGCTACAATATGGACTGGTATATTTATTTGTTGGACTGCATTTGTAATCGGGCTTTCTCTATTGGCTATCACCAAGACGTCATGACCGCGCTGTTGCATTTGCTCGGCGTTACGGAGTTGGTTCATTTCTAAACCACCCCAACCTTCAGACAAACATAAATAAGCGATGCGTTGCATATCAGAAGTGCGAAAGTAGACAGATTTGGGCTAACTTTGGCCCCATGAAAGGATTCAAAACAATGCTACTCAAACCCTGGTTTGTCTTTGCGTTTAGTTTTTTACTGATTGGCGGCACACTCATTTTGCTCAGTCCGAATTTATTTGAAGGAGAAATTGTATATGCCCACAATGGTAAAAAATACATCTTGCAAGCACCTTTGAGTTTGGCCTATTTTATCGGCTTAGGTTATCAGGAGTCCGAAATGGAAGGTGTTGTAGATTTTTATCTGACCAAGCGTGGCTATATGCTCGCTTTCAGTTTGCTCTTGGGCTTCCCGATACTTTTTGCTTATCGTTCGTTTTTGGCCAAGAAGAACAAATAATTACAAACTTTTAGTGCGGCCGCCGTCAACAGGCACATTAATGCCGTTGATATAAGAGGCAGCCGGCGATGCCAAAAAGGCAACTGCTGCCGCTACTTCTTCTGGCTCAGCAATTCGCTTCATGGGGCTCTCTTGGCCCATTTCAGCTAAAATTTCAGGAATGCTTTCGCCGGTTTTTTCGGCTTTTACTTTGGCAATTTCTGTGAGGCGTTGGGTGTTGGTGGCGCCGGGTAATACGTTATTGACGGTAATGCCAAATGCGCCGAGTTCATTGGCTAAAGTTTTTGACCAATTTGCCACCGCTCCACGTATGGTATTTGATACACCAAGATTTGGCAATGGCTGCTTCACAGAAGTAGAGATGATATTAATGATGCGCCCATAAGCTTCTGCTTTCATGCCGGGCACAAGTGCTTGCATCAGAATGTGATTACATACTAAATGCTGATTGAATGCAGCGAGAAATTCACTCACCTCTGCATCTACAATTGGCCCGCTTTTTGGCCCACCCGTATTGTTGATTAGAACGTGAATCGGGCCATTTAACTTTATAAAGTTCTCGATAGCAATTTTTAATCCTGAAGGGTCAGAAAAATCAGAGACGAAAAAAGCATGATGCTGACCTTGAGCAGTATCTAGTGTGCTTAGTGCCGCTGCTAGTTTTTCTTCATTTCTAGCGGTCAGGCACACCGAAAAACCGTCTTTTGAAAGTTTTTGAGCAATGGCTAAACCAATACCTTGGGTTGAGCCACATACGAGGGCTCGGAGTTGCGTATTTGTGTTTTTCATTGCTGTAAAATTAATAATTGAAATAAGGTATACGAATAGAAAATCAGGCTTTTTTGTTTTTTAAATTTTTAATAATATATTTGTCGGTCTAAAAATCATTATCATGGGTAACACTACTACACTAAAACCATTTCGATTTATTGCTACAGTCGTTGCAGTTCTCGCTTTGATGGTGTCCAATTTGCAAGCGCAGGTATCTGTATCTGCAACTGCCGGAACCGCCACTGGAACATACGCAACTGTCAGCGCCGCGTTTGCCGCAATTAATGCAGGTACGCACCAAGGAGTGATCAATATCACTATTTCTGCTAACACCACAGAGCCGGCAGCGGTTACTGCCCTGGTGAACAGCGGATCTGGTGCTGCGGTCTATTCAGCTATTAACATTAAGCCTTCTGGCAACGTAACAGTTAACTCTGCTGCTACGCCAACAACCAACCGTGGCTTGATCGAATTAAATGGTGCAGATAACGTAACCATCGATGGTGATGACCCAGCCACACCTGGTGTCCGCAACCTGACTTTTCAAATGGCTACCAGCACTAATATTACAGCTGTCATACGTTTGTCATCAAACTCCACTACAGGAACAAATGGTGCAGACAACAACACTGTAAAGAACTGTATACTTATTGGTTCACGACCTACGGGTATTGCAAGTACAGTAAGTTATGGCGTCAATATCTCTAACTACAGTACAACTTCCCTTACTACTGGTGCCTATGCCAGCATCAATACTGTTATTGAGAACAATGAGATAAAAAGAAGTCTTCGTGGTGTTTACGCAAACGGAAATGGAACCTATCCTATTACCGGAACAGTCATTCGTGACAATATTATGGGGTCTTCCGTATTAGCTGACAACATTGGATTGAATTGTATTTATATAGCCAACTCTAATATCAGTGGAACAGCGGGTGCAGCGCTCATCGAAGGAAACGACCTTCGTGCAGGTGATGTAGTTGCAGCAGGAACCACAGGCTTTTTACCAACAAATGTTTCCGGTATCGAATTAAACACAGTCAACTCTAACGTAAGAGTACTAAGAAATAATATTCATGACATCATTCAAGTATCCACGGGTATTTGGGGTGCTTATGGTATTACTGTTACAGGCGCCGCAAGTTGCGATAATTTTTTAATTGCAAACAACTTTATTAATAATGTAATTGGTCGCCAAACGTCTGCAAGTAATGTCAATACATATACCGCATATGGTATCCGTGTTGGTTCAGGAGCTACCCTTATGCGTATCATTAATAATACTATTGTCGTGGCGCCTTGTATTGCAGGATCGGTAGTAAACTACACTTCTTATGGGGTTGCTTTTACTGCTACTACACCTACTGTCAGTCAATTCTTAAATAACATTATTGTTAACAACAATATTGGAACTGGTACGTATGCTATGTACTCCGCTTCAAACAATATTTGGGCAGCGGCAACAATTAACCGAAATAACTATTTCGCGCCAAACAGCGGTAATGTAGGCTTCTACAATGGCGCTAACCAAACAACTTTGGCTGCATGGCAAACCGCAACAGGCCAAGATGCCAACTCTTTTAATGTTGCGCCGAACTTTGTAAGTGCAAATGACCTTCACATTACATCTGCACCTACACCTTTAGAATCTGCTGGTGCTCCTGTAAGTGTTACACTTGTTGCAAACGACATTGATAACCAATTGCGTCCAGGCCCTGTCGGTTCTGTGAACGGTGGTGCTACAAACCCAGACATGGGTGCTGATGAATTCGATGCTACTCCAATTTATGCGCCAGTTCTAACTTTTGGTTCAATAACACCAATTGATTGTAACGTTGCTGTGGCACACCCAGTTACATTAACAGCAACAGCTGGTTCTGGATCTTTGTCTAGTGTAATTTTGAATTATGCATTTAACGGTGTGGCCCAAACGCCAATCACTATGACAAACACAAGTGGGTCTACTTACGAAGCTATTATTCCAATTGCAACCCCGGTAAATGCAACCGTTACCTGGAATGTAGTGGCAACAAATAGTTTTGGTCTACTTGTTTCATACACGGGAACACCTTACATCGACCAATCATTATTAGGTGTGTCGGCAATTGCTACGAATGCTGCTTCGCCAGTTTGTGCTGGAAGCCCATCATCTTTAGCGGTAAGTCTTACATCAACTCAGGCTTCGGTTGCCTATACTGCACCAAGCGTTTCTTCACCAACTGCTGATGAAGACCTTGGAAATGTAACCATATCGCAAGGAGCTACAGTAATCATTAACAACACTTCAACAGTTAATTCATTAACCGGCACGATCGGTACTGCAACAGGAACTGTGGGTAGTTTCAGTAATTTTACCTCCTTTGGTCCTTATACTTTAAATGCTGGTCAGACTTACGACTTAAGTCTTTCTAGTATTACTGCTAACGCATCATTTAATTACAACAATCACATGCGTATCTACATCGACCTTAATAGAAATGGTTCGTTTGCAGATGCAGGGGAATGTATGTTCTTCCCAGCAGCCAATACTTTAGGTGCTCATACTGAAACAGGAACATTTACAATTCCTTCGACAGCATTAAACGGTCTTACAAGGATGCGTGTATTCTGTGTTGAAACAACTGCGCCAGGTCCAGTTTACATCAATACTTTTAGTTACGGTGAGTACGAAGACTACATGATTAATATGGTATCTACCAACAATGGTGGTGGTTTTGCGCCTGCAATAACTTCTGCTGTTTGGTCAGGTTCTACATCATCGGTTGGTACCGGAAACCCATTAACTATTAACCCTATAGTTACAGATTCTTATACAGCTTTAGTAACTTCTTTAGGTTGTACCGTTGTTTCTTCATCTACTACGGTTACTGCGTTGGTTTTGCCAGCCGCTGTAACAGCAACTAACAGTTCGCAATGTGGTACTGCTGTACCAACTGCCTCTGTGGCTTCTGCTGCAGGTGTTGCAGGTGCCGGACAATTCTTCTGGTACAACGCCGCTACGGCAGGAAGCACACTGCAAACGCCACCTACTGCGGCGTACACAACCTTCTATTCAAATGACTTCACAAATACAACTATCGGCGCTGGTGCTACCCTTTCAGGTGTTGCCTCATTAACTAACGTTGCAGGTCAATTACAACTTACACCAAACTTAACAAGTCAACTTGGTGGTATCACAGTAGACGCTGGTGTCAATGCGGTAGCATACAAAGTCGATTTCGATTTCTCTACTAACCCTGTTGGTGGTGCTGATGGTTTTAGCTACAGCTTCGGTGACGACGTTAATGCAAGTTCTACCGCACCTACTGCAGAAAAAGGTTCTGGTTCAAAACTTAAAATCTGTTTTGATGCCTATGATGCAGTGATGCCAAACCAAGCTGGTATTTATGTAGTTTACAACAACACTGCTGCAACTTTCAATGCTACAGCTGCTGGTGTTCTTGGTTATGTAGGCAATACTTCTTGGGTAGGTGCTGCAAACAACCACGTTACAATAGAAACTAATGCGGCTGGACAGGTAACCGTTACGTTAAACGGTACAGCCATCTTTACCAATATTCAATTGCCGGCTGCTTATTTAGCGGCAAACAAAGCAACTTGGAAGCATGCAATTGCTGCACGTACTGGCGGTATTTCAATGGAACAAACTATTGACAACCTTGTGATTCAAACTGCTGGTTTTGCAGCAGGTTCTACAACTTACGCTGCACCAATCTCAGCTACAACAACATTCTATGTTTCAGAAATGGGAACAAACGGATGTTTGAGTACTCCAGCTCCAGTGGTTGTAACAGTTTCAAATCCTGATCCAGTTAACTTTAGTGCTGGTGCAAATCCAGGAATTTGTATCGGTCAGTCTTTTGCTACTACAGCTTCTTCTGTGAACACTGCTTATGCGTACACTTACGATTTAGCTTCTTTTACAGGTTCAGGTTTATCTGCTGCTGTAACAGGAGCCGCTTTAAGTACTACCCCAACAACTGCCGGTGTATATCCATTCACGGTAACCGGTACAGATGGTATTTGTACAGCAGTAACCACCATGACCCTTACTGTTAACGCTCTACCTGTTATTACAACTGCAACTGCAACTCCGGCTACGGTTTGTCATAATGGTGTAGTGGATTTAACGGCTTCTAGTATCGTATCTGGCCCTCAAATTTTGCCTGCTGGATATTGTACTACGAATAACTTTGGCGGTGGTTTTATCAATCAAGTAACGTTCGGAACCATTAATAACAATTCTAGTACCTCGAATCCTACGGCGAGTCCTTATTATACGAACTACAACCTAACGACAAACGCTCAGCCTGGACAAACCTATCCTTTGACTGTAGTAAATGGAACGAGCTCTACAATAATCTCTGTTTGGATCGACTACAACCGCGATGGTGTTTTGGCAGCAAGTGAATGGCAACAAGTAGCTACTGCATTAGCAGCGAATGCTACAACAACTGTGAACATTACGGTTCCACTTACAGCCCAAATGGGATTAACAAAAATGCGTATCCGTACGCGTTTATCTGGTAATCCGAACGGATCTGGCGATGCTTGTACCTCTTTAGGTTCTGGTGAAACTGAAGATTATTTGATCAATATTCAAAGTCAGCCAGCGGTTCCTTATGCTTATACTTGGAACGCTACACCTGTAGTGAACACCATGGTAGGTACAACAATCGCAACAAATACAACTTCCGCGCCTGTTACTCAAACTTGGACTGTTACTGCAACAGAAGCTGCAACAGGTTGTGTAAATTCCATGACAACTGCTCCTGTTACAATTCAGCCAGTGTTCTTGGCTCCAATAACAACTAGCAGTGCTCATTGTGGTGTTCAGGTGCCTACCGCATCAGTAGTTGACCCTAATAACTTTACAACGCCTACTTTTAATTGGTATGCTACACCAACTTCAACTACAGCGTTGCAGTCTACAACTTCGAATACGTTTAACGCTGCAATTGGCAACACTACAACAATGTACGTAACTACAACTAATCCGTCAACAGGATGTCAAAGTGGTCCTACACCAATCGTAGTAACTGTTGCTCCAGCTCCAGCATTAACGCTGTCAGCTACAACAGCTACTAACTGTTCAAACTTGCCTACATCTTTAGTGACATTAGTGGATGGTTCTACAAGTTTTGATTCTTACTCTTGGACAAACACTTCTACTGTGGCTGGTACACCAACGGCTGGTTACACCTTTAACCCTGCTAACCCAGCACCTAACACACCTGCAACGGTCACTACTTATATCTTGACTGCTGTACAGACATCTGGGCAGTTGTGTCAGAACCAAGACACCATCGTAGTTTCAACAAACGCTCTTCCATTAATTTCTTCAACAGTTGCAACACCAACAGCAGTATGTTCGGGTGGAACAGTAAACCTTGAAGCCGCGAGTTCAACTTTAGTTCCAGTGACTGGTACGCCGGGTCCGGCAAGTACAGGTGCGAATACGTCATCAACGTACCCAACACCGTTCGGAAACTGGTATTTTGGTGCTAAACAACAATTCTTGTACACAGCTGCGGAACTTACAGCTGCTGGATTTGCTGCGGGTAACATCACATCATTAGCCTTCAATGTAACCACACCAGTGACAACGCCGTTAACTGATTATACAATTTACATGAAGAATACGTCAGTTACCGCGCTCACAACTACGTTTGAAACTGCAATGTCTCAAGTGTTTTATAGTGCGTCATATGTGCCTTCTTCTTTAACAGGTTTTGCAAACAATACCTTTAACATCACTCCATTTGCATGGGATGGTACTTCTAATGTGGTGATTGAAATCTGTTTTAATAACGTTGCTCCTTATACAACCAACGCGGTTGCGACATGGACTTCAGCTTTTACAGGTGCAGCTCATTATTACAATGCAGATGCAGCCGGTGTATGTGCTACGGTAACAGCTGGTGTTGTAACTAGTAACCGTCCAATGATTCAATTTACAGGTACAACAGGTACGAACTATACGCCGACATTAGCCTGGACATGGCCTGCACTTAATGTGAATGGTACAACGGCGTCAACTGTAGTTTCTAACCCAGGTACTACTAACATTACAGCAACTTATACTGTACAAGCTACAAATACAGTTACTGGATGTTCTACTACTAATACAACTGCTCCAGTAACGATTTGGGCTTTGCCTACAATCAATGCGGGAACTGATATCTTGGTTTGTAGCAACAACGCTACTGAACAAGTTACTGTAACTGCTACAGGTGCTGGTGCAACTGGTTCTTATGCATGGTCTGGTCCTGTGGCTGGTGTTCAGAATGGTGTAGCATTTACGGCTTCAGCAACTGGTACCTTTAGCGTTATTGGTACTGACGGTAATGGTTGTATGAATTACGATACATTATTATTGACTTATTCAACTGTACCTCCTGCAAGCGCTGGTGCTGATCAGGCAATTTGTATTGGTCAAACTGCAACGTTTAACGCTACAGGTTTGGCTCCTTACAACTGGTCAATGAACAACTATACAAATAGTGGATTGTCTGGAGCGGTTAATAATAGCCCAGTAATTGTAGTTACACCTACACAACCAGGAACCTACAACTATCAAGTAAACGTTTCTAACGGTGTTGGTTGTACGAATAACGATATCGCTACACTTACAGTTTATGCACTTCCAATTGTAAATGCGGGTGTTGACCAAACGATTTGTAACGCTTCTCCGGTAATTCTAGCTGGTTCAGGTGCGTTGTCATATGTTTGGACAAACGGAGTAACGAATGCAACTCCATTCTTCCCATCATCAACAGCAACTTACAATGTAGTAGGTACAGATGTCAATGGATGTCAGAACCAAGATCAGGTTGTTGTGAACGTTCTTCCACAACCAATCGTGTTAGGTGGTTTGGATCAAACAATTTGTGCGGGTACACCAATCATCTTGAATGCCACTACAACATCGGCAACTCCAACAGCTGTTACAGGCTTCCAATGGAGCAACAACGTTACAAACAATACACAATATGTTCCTACGAACTCAGGTGTACTTACTGTAACTGCAACAGGTGCCAACGGCTGTACAAACCAAGATCAAATCCTAGTTACTGTATTGGCTTTACCTACTGTTAACGCAGGCCAAGACTTTACAGTATGTGCTGGTTTGAGCGCAACGCTTAACGCATCTGGGGCTGTTTCTTACGCTTGGAACAACGGTGTAACACAAGGTATTCCTTTCTATCCAAATGCAACACAGACTTACACTGTAGTAGGTACTGGTGCAAACGGTTGTACTAACAACGACCAAGTTATTGTTACGGTTTCTACTGGTCCAACTGTTAACTTGTCTGCGCCACAAACAGTTTGTGCGAACGTTCCTGCTACTTTAAGTGCAGCGGTTCAAAACAGCCTAGGTGGTTTCTGGACAACAACAAACGGTACAGGTACCATTTCACCAAACGTTACAAACGGTACTGTAACTTACACACCAAATGTGAATGACCCAGTAGTTGTAAACTTGACATACGTTGCTACTAACGCATGTGGTTCGGCTTCACAAAATACTTCAGTGACGGTGTTGCCAATTCCTGTAGTAAATGCTGGTCCTGACTTCGCAGTTTGCCAGGGCACACCTGCAACGCTTACAGCTACAGGTACTGGATTCTTAACTTGGACTACACCAAACGTAACGAACGGTATCGCATTCGTACCGACAGCTACTGCAATCTACAATGTAGTTGCAACCGGCTTCAACAACTGTACAAATAACGATCAAGTAACTGTTACCGTTCTTGCTTTACCTGATGTAAATGCAGGTTTAGATCAAACGATCTGTTCTGGTGAAAATGTAACCTTGAATGGTCAAGGTGCCGTTTCTTACCAATGGACAGGCGGTGTTTCTAACAACGTAGCGTTTGCTCCATCTGCTACTGCTACCTACACTGTCACTGGTACAGGTATCAACGGATGTGAGAACTCAGATCAAGTTACTGTTGTTGTAAATGCAACACCAGTAGCAACTATCTCTGTAGTAAATGACATCACTTTAGCTGCATCACCAGCAGGCATGAACTACCAATGGATCAACTGTGCTTCTGGTACAGATGCACCAAACGGTTCAACAGCTAACTATACAGCTATTGCCAATGGTTCATATGCCGTTATTGTAACATCTCCTGAAGGATGTTCAGATCAGTCTGACTGTGAGATCATCAGTGCTGTAGGTTTAGATCAAATTGCAAACATCGAGATGTCTGTAAACCCTAACCCAACGGCAGGTGAATTGACAATCAATATGCCAAACTCAATGAAAGCTGCAGCGCAAGTATTTGATGCACAAGGTAAATTGGTACAAACAGCGCTGAATGTAGAAAATGGTTCGGTACTTCACCTTGAGTCCATGACAACAGGTGTTTATATGGTACGTATTTCTACTGCTGATGCTGTACAAACATTCAGAGTAGTTAAACAATAAATTAACAGCACTCAATATTCGAAAGCCACCCCTCGGGGTGGCTTTTTTGTTTACTTATACTTAACTTTAGGCCTTTAAAATTATATGATGAGAAAACATTACGCATTAGGTATTATTCTATTGTTTTATAGCCAACTAGTTTGGTCACAGTTTATTCAAATTGGAACAGGTACGGCTTCAAGTTATCTTAGTGGCCCTATCTACAGAAGTTCGGCGGCCTCAACTTTCAATTGGTCAAAGTATGCATACATTTATACGGCCACTGAATTAGCTGCAATTCCTCCTGGTTCAATGATTACTCAGATCGAATGGGAAAAGGCGGCGGGAACAATCACTGCTCCAAATAATTTTGAAATTTTGATGGCGAACAACTCTGCTACGGCACTTACCACTGGTACTACTTGGGGAGTGGTAACAGCAGGAGCAACCTCTGTTTATAATAACATGAATCAAGGTTTCATGAGTACAGCGCCAGGGTGGGAATCTTATATTCTGACAACCCCTTTTATTTATACTGGCGGTACGCTTCAAATCATGACGGATCACATAAAGTATGGTACTGCAAGTGGCGCTGTGAATTACTATCGCACGGCAGCCACAGGAATGGCTATCGGATGGGCCGCCGGCGCAGCTGGTTCAGCTGCTTCTTCTTTGACAACGACCTACGGAAACAACCGTCCAAACATCAAGATTCACTATGTACCAGGCACGGCTTGTACTGGCGCTGTCAATGCAGGAACTGCTAATGCGTCTGTATCTGCTGTTTGCCCATCGGTTCCTTATAATCTTTCTTTATCTGGTAATACCTTAGCTTCTGGAATTACCTACCAATGGCAGTCAGCTAGTGCTGCGTCTGGTCCATTTACGAATATTCCAGGTGCAGTCAATAGCAGTATTCAGACTTCACAAACCGTAGACACTTGGTATCAGTGCATAGTTACTTGTACAGCATCTGCGTCAGTGGACACTTCAACAATTGTGGGTGTAACTACAAATAATTTTTATAATTGCTATTGTTCAAGCGTAGCAACTTATAACACTTATGGCGATATACAACGGGTTGAATTAAACACAATCGATAATTCTTCGACGCTGTGTAGCGGTACGTATTCTGATTATACATCGATTTCTACCTTGCTTTCTCCAGGAGTAACCTATCCAATGGAGTTAGACTTAATCAATTGTGCAACCTTTGGTCCATATTCTTACGGCACGCGTGTTTGGATAGACACTGATCAAAATGGACAATTCGACACTTACGAGTTATTACACGACTCGTACAATTCTTTATCGCCTCAGGTTACTGTTAATGTTCCTTTTAATATCACGATACCTTCAACGGCTTTGTCTGGTTTAACGCGCATGAGAATTGTAATCATTGAGTCTAATAATGCCCCTTCGCCATGCGGCACTTACAATTGGGGAGAAACCGAAGATTACATGATTAATATTTCGGCACCACCAACCTGTCCGCAACCAACACTTATCAATGTTGTCAGCGCAACTTTAAATAATGCAACAATCGACTGGACGCCAGGAGGATCAGAAACGCAGTGGCAAATAGAGTGGGGGCCTCAAGGATTTGCGCCTGGCACTGGAACACTAGTCTATACGTCGGCTCATCCTTATACAATAACCAACCTTACGCCATACAGCTTCTATCAGGCGCGTGTCCGTGCGGTTTGTACGCCGGGTGACTCATCGTTTTGGTCTCCGTTAGTCTCTTGGAATACTTATAACCAGGGTCAGTATATGGAATTCAATAATGAATGCCCAACTTCAGGGTTTATTGACATCAGCGCCAACCCAAATGTTACCAACACTAATCTTGCTTATTTAGGTGAGGTAGGTATAACACTTCCTTTTCCATTGCTTTACCAAGGAAACTTGTTTACCACGGCAACCATTGGCGCTACCGGAGGTGTCAAGTTAGGAACTACTAGTGCGGCATTGAATTATGTTATGGAAGCCGGTAATGGCTTGTACCCTTACATTCAACAACTTTATTCCGCATATCCTGTTGGCAGCGGAGGGGTTTACTACCAGCAAATAGGTACTTCTCCTAATAGTCAGTTTGTTATTCAATGGAAGAACTTACCAAGGTTTAATTCGCCAATTATTCCCGATGGTGCCACTTTCGAATTGATCATCGATGAAGCGACGCAAGAGATTTATTATGTTTACGACGATGTGCTGATGGGCAACCCTACGTCATGGGACTACGGAGCCGATGCAGAGATTGGCGT
>JACCDV010064576.1_pt1 | contig 97204 bp, 98 predicted proteins | sample 7446131 | NCBI WGS metagenome assembly JACCDV01 (sample SAMN15323448, study PRJNA562643) | freshwater metagenome | isolation source: river surface water | place: USA:Blue River Watershed | collected 2017-08-17 | reverse complement strand
GGCGTAGGCATTCACGATAAGCACATCGAAGTAATCGTTCGCCAGATGCTCAAGCGCATCACAGTTCTTGAAGCTGGCGATACTGAAATGCTTCCAGGTGAACTCGTTGAACGTGGTCGCTTTGAAGCTGAAAACCGTCGCGTTGTGACAACCGGTGGCAAGGCTGCATCTGGTCGCCCAGAACTTATGGGTATCACCAAGGCATCACTTGCAACTGAATCATGGTTGTCAGCGGCTTCAATCCAAGCAACAACCCGCGTACTTACAGACGCTGCGCTCTCTGAGAAGTCAGATCCACTTCTCGGTCTTAAGGAGAACGTCATCATCGGTAAGTTGATTCCTGCAGGTACAGGCCTTGCCCGTTACCGCAATATCCGAGTTGAGCCAACGGAAGAAGCGAAGGCGGCGGTCTATGCAGCCTACGATGAATATGACTTCACTCCATTTGATCAGCAAGGTTCAGGTGAAGCTGTTCGTCTTGATGAAGTCGAGATTCCTCGATAATTCAACTTATCTAGAAGAGCCCGTCTGCGTTAATTCGCAGGCGGGCTCTTCTCTTTGCCAGATATATTTGGCACATGGCAAAGGTTGTAATTGATGGCAACGAGTTAGTCCTTCAACTCTCATTCTGGGAGAAGATGGGGGCGCTCCACGGATCTCCGCGCGCGCTGCGCTCTGAACTCAAGAGCGTTGAGTCGGTCGAGAAGCTCTGGGGCTCAGATTCGCTACGAGGTATCCGCTCGCCAGGAACAGCTCTTCCTTATGTCGTCCTTCTAGGGACCTTGCGCGGCAAGGGATACAAGGATTTTGTGGCGATGAAGGGGCGTGGCCGGGGCTGCGTCCTGACCTTTGCCAGTGGCCCATTTGAGCGCTGGATCTTCACCATCCGTCAGCCTGAAAGTGAGCTAGCTGGACTACTTTCGCCCGCTTAGGGGAAGTGATGAGCCCCACCCGTGGGGTGGCCAACTCGATTTCACAGAGAGCAGGTTTTCCCCATAAGGTTGCCCTGCTTCCTCCCCAGAGCACCAAATCTGCTAATTACTCAATATTCAAGGAGTGTGCGTGCGCACGTTTGTCAGTCTTGCTGCAGAAGGTGAAGGATTCACTCCTCCCAGCGCCAAAGACTTCGTCCTCCCTCCAATCTTTGAGAATATTTCTTGGTTTACAAAACCAATCCTTCTGGCATTTGTCTCAGTAATTCTCATCTCTGTTTTCTTCATTATCTCTTCACGGAAAGCTGCGACTGTTCCATCCAAGATGCAGTTTGCCGGCGAAAGTGTCTACGGATTTATCCGCGATGGGCTTGCTAAAGATGTTCTCGGCCCTGAATTTATGCGCTTTGTTCCTTACCTATTTACTCTCTTCACCTTCGTACTAGTCAATAACTGGTTCGGTATTGTGCCGATGCTGCAGTTCCCAACCTTCTCTCGAGTTGGTTTTGCTTACGCGCTCGCAATCATTACCTACCTGGTTTATCACTATGTTGGTGTCAGGAAGCAAGGGTTAGGCCACTACCTCAAGGGCATTGCATTTATGCCAGGTGTACCAAAGCCGATCTACGTACTGCTGACACCTATTGAAATTGCAACCTTCTTTATTGTCCGCCCATTCACACTCGGGCTCCGTCTCTTTGCAAATATGTTTGCAGGACACCTTCTACTTTTGGTCTTTATTCTCGGAGGAGAACATCTCTTGCAGGGTGTAGTCGGACTCAAACTTGTGAGCCCGTTTGCATTCACCATGGGAATCGCACTTACCTTCTTCGAGTTTATGGTCCAGTGCCTACAGGCATACATCTTTACCCTCCTGACCGCCCTCTATATCGCCGGATCTCTCGCCGACGAGCACTAACAACTAACTTTGGAGAGGTAACTACGCCTCTTCAAGCAAGAAAGGTATAAACATGACAGGCTCACTTAACGTCATCGGTTACGGCATTGCTGCAATCGGACCTGCAATCGCAACAGGCATGATCTTCGCCGCGTACATCAGCGGAGTTGCTCGCCAGCCTGAGTCACGCAGCGTCCTTCAGCCAATCGCATTCCTTGGATTCGCGATGGCAGAAGCCCTCGCACTCTTCGGCCTCGTACTCGCATTCGTTCTCTAATCGGTTATCACTACACACAAATACTGGTAACTCTCTAAGGAGAAAAAATGCAACCATTAAATCTTTTGGCAGGCGGAGAACTCAATCCGTTGATTCCTCATACCTCTGAGGTCATCGTCGGATTCGTCGCCTTCACACTCTTGTTCCTAGTCTTGAAGAGCAAAGTCGTGCCTATGTTTGAAAAAGCGTATGCAGCACGTACCGAAGCCATTCAAGGAGGAATCGAGCGCGCTGAAAAGGCACAGCTCGAAGCGCAGAGAGCACTTGTTCAGTACAACGAACAACTCTCTTCTGCACAGGGTGAAGCAGCCAAACTTCGTGAAGATGCACGCGCTCAAGGCGCTGCGATTCTGGAAGAGCTCCGCACTAAGGCGCTAGATGAGGCAGCACGCATAACCGCGGCTGCTCATGCTTCTATCGAAGCTGAACGTCAACAGGCAATCACTTCACTTCGCAACGAAGTAGGAGCGCTTGCAGTTGAACTCGCGTCAAAGATCGTTGGAGAAGCACTTGATGATCAAGCGCGTCAATCACGAATCGTTGATCGCTTTATCGAAGATCTCGAGAAGAGTAAGTAGAGAAAGAAGAAGATGAGAATCCACCTCGGAGGAAGTAGCCGTCAGTCACTTGTGGCTGCCCGCGCAAAGCTTGATGCTGCCGTAAAGGGCGCAACAGCTGACAGCGCAGCGAAACTCTCATCTGAACTCTTCTTAGCGGCAGAGGTGTTGGCATCAAATGTCCCACTTCGTCGCGCCTTTGCAGATATGTCTCGAGATGCAGCCTCAAAGGGAACTTTGGTAAAGGATCTCTTCGGAAAGACTTTAGGAAGCGCCGCACTCACAGTACTTACCGATGTAGCCACGCTACGTTGGTCAGCAGGTGGAGACGTCGTTTATGTTCTGGAACAACTAGCTATCGAAGCAGAAGGAACTGCAGCAAATATCAATGGTGAGCTTGATCGCGTTGAAGATGAACTCTTTGAGATCTCACGCGTAATTGCAGAAAACTTTGAGCTTCGCAAGGCGCTAGTTGGCCCAGGATCTACTTCAGCAAAATCAACGCTCGTCTCTGATGTCTTGGGCAAGAAAGCTTCTGAATCAACAGTTCGTTTGGCAGCAGCTCTCGTCACAAGTTTGCGTGGACGAAGCATCGAAGCTGGATTCGCTGATTATCTCTCCGCGCTTGCTAATCGCCGCAACCGCTTGATCGCGAATGTCCGCGTTGCAGTAGCAATTACAGATACACAGAAAGTGCGCCTTGCCCAAGCTATTGAAAAGCAGGTAGGGCAACCAATTCGCGTCAATATTCAGGTAGACCCAACACTTATTGGTGGAGTCTCCGTGAAGTTTGCAGATGAACTTGTAGATGGCAGTATTTCAAATCGACTTGCAGGTGCCGGACGTGCACTTGTTGGAAATAAATAAAGGGGAAACTCATGGCAGAGCTCAAGATCCAACCGAATGAAATTCGGGATGCCTTAGCGAACTTCGTTAAGTCATACGATCCAGGCACCGCGGCTCGTGACGAGGTAGGAACAGTTAGCCAAGCAGGCGATGGCATCGCTCGCGTTGAAGGACTTCCTTCAACAATGGCTAACGAACTACTTCAGTTCGAGAACGGAACGTTAGGTCTCGCACTTAACCTCGACGTGCGCGAAATCGGTGTTGTTATCTTGGGCGATTACGCAGGAATTGAAGAAGGAACCTCTGTACGTCGTACAGGTGAAGTTCTCTCTGTTCCTGTCGGCGATGGCTTCCTCGGTCGCGTTGTTGACCCACTAGGTCGACCAATTGATGGCAAGGGCGAAATCAAGCCAGATGCACGTCGCGCACTAGAACTTCAGGCGCCAACAGTTGTTCAGCGCCAACCTGTTAAGGAGCCAATGGCAACAGGTATTAAGGCAATCGATGCGATGACAGCTATTGGTCGCGGACAGCGCCAGCTCATCATCGGTGACCGTCAGACAGGTAAGACTGCTGTTGCAATCGACACAATTATTAACCAGCGCGAAAACTGGCTCACAGGCGATAAGAAGAAGCAGGTTAAGTGCATCTACGTCGCTATCGGTCAGAAGGGTTCAACGATTGCATCCGTTAAGGGCGCACTCGAAGAAGCCGGCGCAATGGAGTACACAACAATCGTTGCATCCCCTGCAGCAGATCCAGCAGGCTTTAAGTACCTCGCTCCTTACACCGGTTCTGCAATTGGTCAGCACTGGATGTACAACGGCGAGCACGTTCTTATCGTCTTTGATGATCTTTCCAAGCAAGCTGAGGCATACCGTTCAGTCTCACTTCTTCTTCGACGTCCACCAGGCCGCGAAGCGTATCCAGGAGATGTTTTCTACTTACACTCACGTCTTCTCGAGCGTTGCGCAAAGCTCTCAGATGATCTTGGTGGCGGTTCAATGACTGGCTTGCCAATCATTGAAACAAAGGGAAATGACGTTTCAGCATTTATTCCTACAAACGTTATTTCGATTACTGACGGACAGTGCTTCCTTGAAACAGACCTCTTCAACGCAGGCGTACGCCCAGCGATTAACGTAGGTATCTCAGTTTCTCGTGTTGGTGGCTCTGCGCAGACTAAGGCGATGAAGAAGATTGCTGGTCGTTTGCGTCTTGACCTTGCACAGTTCCGTGAGCTCGAAGCATTCGCAGCTTTTGGTTCAGATCTCGATGCAGCATCAAAGGCTCAGCTAGAGCGTGGTGCACGTATGGTCGAGCTTTTGAAGCAGGGTCAGTACTCACCATTCTCACTTGAGAAGCAGATTGCTTCCATCTGGGCAGGAACAACGGGAAACCTTGACTCTGTCGCAGTTGCAGATATTCGTCGTTTCGAATCTGAATTCATCGACTTCCTTGGCCGTGAGCGCAAGGAGATCATGACAACGATTTCTGAGACCAAGGTCCTTGAAGACGAAACAGTTGCAAAGCTTCAGGCTGCAATTGATGACTTTAAGAAGATCTTTAAATCTTCTGTGGCAGCAGCTGCAGCTGAGAACGAAGAAGATCCACTCGAGGGTGAACTCCAAGAGCAGATCGTGGCGGTGAAAAAGTAACCCATGGGTGCTCAACTCCGCATATATCGCCGACGGATGCGTTCCGTTAAAGCGACCAAGAAGATTACGAAGGCTATGGAGCTCATCTCTGCCTCTCGTATCGTCAAGGCGCAACAACGCGTATCTGCATCGACCCCTTATGCAAATGAGTTAACTCGTGCGGTATCTGCTGTTGCTTCATATTCAACAGTGGTCCACCCGTTGACTACACCTCGTCCAAACCCACGTCGCGCAGCAGTACTCATCATCTCTGCAGACCGCGGTATGGCAGGTGCTTACTCAACGAATGCAATTAAGGAAGGCGAGCAGCTTGGCGCTCTTCTTCGTGAACGCGGACTCTCTGTTGCTAGCTACCTCGTAGGTCGCAAAGCATTTAACTATTACAAGTTCCGCGATCGCGCTATTGCCGCATCATGGACAGGTTTCTCCGATAATCCAACATATGAAAACGCCAAGGAAGTTTCAGAAGCTCTCCTTAAGGCTTTCTTGGAGGGATCAGAGAGCGAGACTGGTGTCGATGAAATTCATATCATCTTCACAAAGTTCCGTTCCATGCTTACTCAAGAAGCAACAGCTAAGCGCATGATTCCGCTTGAAGTTGTTGAATCTGATCAAGCCCCAGTATCTGGAATCCTTCCAGAGTATGAATTTGAACCTAACCCAGGAGAAGTTCTTAACGCTCTTCTTCCTCGCTATATCGAAGCCCGAATCTTCAACGCGATGTTGCAATCAGCTGCCTCTGAGCATGCTGCTCGTCGTCGCGCTATGAAGTCAGCAACTGACAATGCTGATGAGTTAATCAAGTCGCTTACCCGACTTGCGAACGCTGCCCGTCAAGCAGAAATTACCCAGGAAATCAGTGAAATTGTTGGCGGCGCAGATGCGTTGGCCTCAGCTAGTGCAGGGAGTGAATGATGTCAGCAACAGGTAAAGGCCGCGTAGCCCGAGTTATTGGACCGGTGGTGGATATTGAATTCCCAGCGGATTCAATGCCATCGATCTTTAACGCGCTTCACGTAGAGACCACCATGAGTGGCACTACTCGTACCTTGACCCTCGAAGTAGCGCAGCACATTGGTGACAACCTCGTGCGCGCAATCTCGATGCAACCTACAGATGGAATGGTGCGCGGTGCTGAAGTAACAGACACTGGCTCAGCAATCTCTGTCCCAGTTGGTGATGTCACAAAGGGCCACGTCTTCAACACTCTCGGAGAATCCCTTGACGTTCCAACATCATCACTTGATATCAAGGAGCGTTGGTCAATCCACCGTAACGCACCTGCCTTCGATCAGCTTGAGTCAAAGACTGAAATGTTCGAAACAGGTATCAAAGTTATCGACCTTCTTACACCTTATGTAAAGGGTGGAAAGATCGGTCTCTTCGGTGGTGCAGGTGTGGGTAAGACAGTTCTTATCCAGGAAATGATTTATCGCGTAGCTGAAAACTTCGGTGGTGTATCTGTATTCGCCGGTGTTGGAGAACGTACTCGTGAAGGTAACGACTTGTTCCTCGAAATGACCGAGACGGGCGTTATCAATAAGACCGCCTTGGTCTTCGGTCAGATGGATGAACCACCTGGAACGCGTCTTCGTGTTGCGCTTTCAGCGCTCACAATGGCTGAGTACTTCCGCGATGTTCAGAAGCAGGACGTTCTCCTCTTCATCGATAACATCTTCCGCTTTACTCAGGCAGGTTCTGAAGTATCAACGCTTCTCGGCCGTATGCCATCTGCAGTGGGCTACCAGCCAACACTTGCCGATGAAATGGGTCAGCTTCAGGAGCGTATTACTTCAACACGTGGTCACTCGATTACATCTATGCAGGCAATTTACGTTCCTGCAGATGACATCACCGACCCAGCTCCACACACAACATTCGCGCACTTAGATGCAACTACAGTGTTGTCTCGTCCGATTTCAGAGCTTGGTATCTACCCAGCTGTGGATCCGCTCGATTCATCATCTCGTATCCTCGATCCTCGCTACATCGGTGAGCACCACTTCCGTGTTGCTAACCGCATTAAGCAGATCTTGCAGCGCTACAAGGATCTACAGGACATCATCGCAATTCTCGGTATCGATGAATTGTCAGAAGATGACCGCGTTCTCGTAGGTCGTGCACGTCGTATCCAGCGCTTCTTGTCACAGAACACATTCGTAGCGAAGGTCTTTACTGGTATCGACGGTTCATTCGTTCCACTTGCAGACACAATCGCAGCATTCGAAGCACTTGCTGATGGAAAGTATGACCACGTTCCAGAACAGGCATTCTTCATGTGCGGTGGCCTCGACGATGTTGAGCGCAAAGCTGCAGAATTGGCTAAGAACTAAACCATGGCTCTTAACGTCGCACTAGTATCGCCAACCCAACAGGTGTGGACAGGCGAGGCAACTTTTGTCTCAGCTCGCACCACAGAAGGTGAACTTGGAGTTCTTCCAGGCCACACACCTTTATTTGGCGTACTAGTCGACGGAGCTGTCAGCATTACAAGCTCTGATGGATCAATTAAGGAATTTAACGTCAGCGGAGGCTTCTTATCTGTCTCTAACGACCGCGTATCAATTCTTACTGAATCAGTCGGCTAATTTCTTCATTTTAGTTAACGCTCATCGCCTTTCGCCGCCCTTCCGGGCGTCTCGCGATGCCTTCGGCTCGCGACAAGAGGATTCGCTTTCTAACTAAAACAAATAAATTATTCGCGGGTAACTGATGCGCCGAGGCTTACTAGCTGTTCGGCGAAGTTTGGATATCCACGATCGATGTGGAAAGCGCCATCGACAGTTGTTTCACCTTCAGATACCAGCGCTGCTAAGACCAGACCTGCACCGGCACGGATATCTGTTGCCTCGACAGGTGCTCCAGATAGCTGTGGAATACCGTCGATAGAGGCATGGTGGCCATCTACAGTGATTTGAGCGCCTAGACGCATCAATTCATTGACAAACATAAAGCGCGATTCAAAGACGTTTTCAGTGACGATTGAATGTCCTTCAGCGATTGAATTCATGCCGATGATAAATGGCAGCAAGTCGGTGGCAAATCCTGGATAGGGGAGCGTTGCTACATCAATAGCTTTCGGACGTTGATTCATCTGTACGCGAATTCCGTTATGAATTGAAGTGACGATTGCTCCTGCTGAGGTGAGTTTTTCTAGCATCACTTCCATGTGATCTGCGCGTCCTCCGTGGATGGTGATATCTCCTTGGGTCATGGCAGCTGCAAAGGCCCATGTACCAGCGATGATGCGATCGGTAATTGTGGTGTGATCAGTTGGCTTCAGCTCTTTGACGCCATAGATTGTGATTGTGGGAGTGCCAAGCCCTTCAATCTTTGCGCCCATTCCAATAAGAAACTCACCAAGGTCAACTAAATCTGGTTCGCGGGCGGCGTTATCGATAACAGTTGTGCCCTTAGCAAGAACGGCCGCAGTCATTAAATTCTCAGTTGCACCTACGGATGGGAAATCTAGCTCGATAGAAGTACCGACAAGACCTTTTGGAGCTTCAGCGATGACATAACCATGTTCGACATGTGCTTTAGCGCCAAGGGATTCCAAGCCCTTAATATGAAAATCTAAACCGCGTGAACCGATGGCATCTCCACCTGGGAGTGCGACTTCGGCTTTGCCGACACGAGCAACAAGTGGGCCAAGTACATTGATAGATGCGCGCATCTTTCGTACCAAGTCATAATCTGCGCGGTACTGTGGTGTTTGCGGAACGTCGATTGTGACTGTTGAATCACCACGCTTTACTGTGCAACCTAGGCGGGTGAGTAGATCTGCCATGATGTCCACATCGGCGATATCTGGAACGTTACGTATGGTGGTTGTACCGACTGCGAGCAGGGATGCTGCCATTAACTTGAGGACTGAATTCTTCGCCCCCGTGACGCTGACTTCGCCCTGGAGGCGGCATCCGCCGGTGATTCTGAAGCGGTCTAGGCCTTCCGCTTTCGATGATGCCATATCCGAATACTACTTATAGGCTAAGGACATGGTTAATTTAACGCGTATTTACACTAAGACAGGCGATGACGGCACTACCTCTCTCGGAGATATGAGCCGCACCTCAAAGAATGATCCTCGTCTTGAAGCGTATGCAACAGTTGACGAAGCCAACTCCACCATCGGAGTTGTCCTAGCTACTGATGAACTAGCCGATGATGTACGCGCACTGTTGGTGCGAATTCAAAATGATCTCTTCGATGTAGGAGCAGATCTCTGTACTCCAGTCGTAGATGCTCCAGCATTTGAACCACTACGCGTGCTTGAGTCACAAGTTGTTTATTTGGAAGAACAGATTGATCTCTATAACAAAGATCTAGAAGCGCTCCGTTCATTCGTGCTTCCTTCAGGAACACCGGCGGCCGCACACTTACACGTTGCTCGCACTGTTGTGCGCCGCGCAGAGCGTCGCACATGGGCTGCTATTCACGCATTTGGTGGCGGAGTAAACCCATTGACTGCCAAATACCTCAACCGTTGCTCAGATTTACTCTTTGTTCTCGCTCGTCATGCCAATAAGAAGATTGGCGATCAGCTCTGGGTTCCTGGAGCTAACCGCTAAGAGAAACTCTTGAGATGCGCGCGAGCTGCGCTCTCTTCTTCAGGAAAGACAAAGATGCGGGGACCATCATTGGTCTGAGTAAGCGTTGCTCTGATCTTTACTGCAAGTAACCTCTGTCGCAACATTTCGCCTTCAATGTGATTGCTTGGACTGGCAACGGCAACAAGAGATCCGTAATCACCTTCGCCCCCTGGTATCACTTGGCGAGCAATCAATGATTTGCCGGGTTTGGTGGCCCACTTAAGTATCAGAATGAGAAATAGAACGACAGGAAAACCTGCCAGGCTCATAAAGAAAAGATAGTTATTGGTGCCGCCCAGCATTAGTTCTGCACCTTAGTAAAGGTTACGGATGGGAAACCAGCAGGCTTCTCTTCTTGATGGCAAACTACTTCAATTCCAGTGATGTATTCCAGAGATTCCAAAGGCTCAGGTGAGACCAAGATGATGGTTTTAATCTCCTTAGGTTTTGATGCTCCAGAGATCGTCTGAAGTGAGCCAATGACGCTCCTATCCTGCCCATAAACTCGAGAATTTACTTCCCACCAACGGCAGCCTGTTTCAGCTGCAACAAGCACTGCACCACATACAAATTTTGTACACGCTTCTACCTGAGAAGCCAAAGTGCTGCGAGCCGAGAGAATTCCGATTAACTCTTTGCTCGTTGGCACCTTTGCATAGACACCTGATTCAATAGCAAAGCCAGCAGGAGGCCACTTTGGTTTTGGTGATGGGCTCTTGCGCGCAGTCTTCTTCGGCTTTGGTTTCACTGTCGCCTTGGCAGTAGCCGCAGGTGTTGCGCTCACAGTCGGTTTGACTGTTGGTTTGGCAGTCGCCTTTACCGTGCTTTTGGCAGTAGGCGTTGGCTTCTTCGTTTCAGCCAGTGCGCTACTAGATGATGCAATCAGAGCTACAGCGACGAAGAGAGATAGTTTTTTCACTGGCGTTCCCACTTAAAGCTGCGAATCGCCCAGATAAGCCCTACGACCAACCAAGCGCCGATGATGGCAAAGGTGCGTCCGGTCTCCCAAGAGCCAGCAACTTCTTGCGCTGCAAATGAATCTGGCAAGAATACTGAGCGCGCTCCTTGCGTCATCCACTTCAAGGGAAAGATTGCGGCAACTTGCTGCATCCACTGTGGCAGATCGGTAAAGATAAAGAAGACGCCGCTAAAGAACTGCAGAACAATCACAACGGGTGAGACAACCGCAGATGCGCCTCGGCCACTCTTTGGAACATTGGAGAATGCGATTCCAAGAATTGTGGAACAAGCGCTTCCAATAACAAGGAGAGCTAAGAGGATTAGCCACTTATCGGCGGTCGTTGGCAGATTAACGCCAAAGAAGGCAACTCCAGCTGCGAGCAAGAGGAAGACCTGAACCAACATGCTCAGCGTTACCAAGATGGATTTTCCAATGAAGTAGCTGCTGGCCGGCATAGGAGTACCACGTAAGCGTTTGAGGGTTCCGAAGTCCCGCTCCATTGGAATCATGATGGCCAGTTGCTGGAAACCGGTATTAACCAGCCCTGAAGCAATCATTCCTGCGACAAAGTATTGGCTAAAGGTGACGCCCTCAGCAATCTGATTAGAGAAGACAGATCCAAAGATTGCTAAGAGAATGAGCGGAAAGAGCATTGTGAAGACAACTGATTCGCGTTGGCGCATGAATTGTCTAATCTCAAGACCGCCACGTTGAATTCCAATGGAGAGCGCAGTTGGTTTATTCATTTACGCCCCCAATCATTTCAAGATAGATATCCTCAAGGGATGCGCGCTTCACACTTAACTCTGGAATATCTCCGTTAAATCGAGCTGCTAGTTGTGAAACGAGCGCAGTTGGATTCTCGCTTTTTTCAGATTTTGTAATTCCATCTTCGCGCCAAGAAACTGTGGCAAGAGATGTGGCTCGACCTCCCAGAAGTTCAGGGGTAGAAACTTCAATAATCTTTCCGTGGTTGATGACAGCCACACGATCTGCAAGAGCCTCTGCTTCATCGAGGTAGTGCGTAGTCAGTAGAACTGTGGCTCCTTCATCGCGCAGGTTGCGAATTAAGGTCCAGAATGCACGACGCGCTTCTGGGTCAAAACCGGTTGTTGGTTCATCGAGGAAGATCAACTCTGGGCTACCAATGATGCCGAGGGCAACATCGAGTCTGCGACGTTGTCCGCCTGACAAGGTACGACCCAACGCATCAACTTTTTCAGAAAGCCCAACTAGGTCAATGACCTCACGAGGGTCTTTTGGAGATTTGTAGTATTTAGCAAAGTGCGAGACTGATTCATAGACAGTCAGATCACCAGTATCTTCGGTCGATTGCAGAACGATGCCGATGCGATCGCGCCATGCTTGTCCGGCAGCACCTTTAGTCGCAGGATCAAAGCCCAGAACCTTTACTTCTCCAGAATCTCGATCGCGAAAGCCTTCCAGGATCTCTACTGTGGTCGTCTTGCCAGCCCCATTAGGGCCCAAGAGCGCAAAGATTTCCCCTTGCGATATCTGCAGGTCGACCCCGCTGACCGCCTGGGTTGAGCCATAGCTCTTCTTCAAGCCGGCAACGCTAATGACTGTGCTCATATGGCTATCTTGTCATTGACTGGGTAAAAGTGCGAGAAAATGGCTCCATGAGCCCGCGTAAGAATTACCCTAAAAATCGCAGGCCAAAAGATAAAGATGAAGATCGCCCGCTCAATCCTTCCAATCAAAGTTTTGAGGAAGACGAGAATGGCTTATGGATTGTTAGAAAGTTAACAGGATCGGCTGCAAATAAACCATATCGCTGCCCTGGATGCGATCAATTAATTCCTATGGCAACGCCGCACACTGTTGCATGGCTCGATGGTGACGAAGATAACCGTCGCCATTGGCATAACGCATGTTGGGCTAAACGTAATAACCGAGGCCCGCGCACAGAACGTACTCGTAACGCACCTCGTTATTAGATTGCTAACATCAATTAGCTAAAGCGCCCCTTAAGAAACTTGGTGACTGCCACAATCAACTTATCGCTTCCTGCTGTGCGGCTAAAGCTTGTAAATGCAATTGGTAGTTGGAAGCGAGCACGGACAACAGTGCGCGGGTAGGTAAATTCAAGTAAACCTTCTGGTCCATGGATACGGCCATACCCACTGTCTTTCACGCCACCAAAAGGAACTGAATCGACGGCGGCAAAAGAGATTGTTGAATTGATTGCCACCATTCCTGTATGTAGCTGCGATGCAATCTGCTTGCCACGTCGCTTAGACCAGACAGATGCTCCTAGCCCGTAGCGAGTGTCATTAGATAGTTTGATCGCTTCAGCCATTGATTGCACGCGGTTGATTGCAATGGTTGGGCCGAAGGTCTCATCAGTCATTGCAATTGAATCTTCTGGAACATCGCAGAGAATCACAGGTTCAACAAAGGGAGCCTTTACTGAATCAGAACCGCCCATCAGCACTTTTGCTCCACGGGCGATGGCATCGTCGATATGGCTTTGGATGATTGGAATCTGCTTGGGCATTGTGGTCGGGCCGTACTTGCCCGCCCCAGGCGCGCCTGGCTTAATAGTTTTGGCGATCTCCAGAACTTTCTCAATGAATTTATCGGCTACTCGCTCATCGACGTAAACGCGTTCGGCGCCAATACAAGTCTGACCGGCGTTGGAGAAAGCAGACCAGACTGTGGCATCTGCAGCACGCGCGATATCTGCATCGTGAGCGACAATGACAGGATCTTTACCGCCACATTCAAGAACTACGGGTGTCATCTGAGCGGCACATGTTGCGGCAACAATCTTGGCTGTACGAGTGGAACCAGTGAAGGCCAACTTATCGACGCCGCTTTCGCAGAGAAATTTTCCGGTTTCGCCAAGACCTGTAATGCAGATAAAAACATCAGCAAATAAAGTCGCATCGAGAAAAGTGCGCGCAAGATATTGGCCTACTCCAGGTGCGTATTCACTTGGCTTAAAGACCACGCTATTTCCGGCGGCAAGTGCATATGCGATAGAACCAAGGGGAGTGAAGACGGGGTAGTTCCAGGGGCCAATAACACCGACTACTCCGACAGGAGATCGCTCAACAGTTGCTGACATATTTGCCATCAAGAGACCGGGAGAGCGATAGGAAGTACGCATCACTGACTCTGTATGGCGAGCAGCCCACGCAATATGTCCTGCTGCAAGAGCGGCTTCTAGCTTGGCATCACTTGTTGGCTTTCCAGTTTCGAGTGAGACAAGTTCGGCAAGTTCATCAACGTTAGCCATCAGATACGTGCTCCACTTGAGCAGCATCTTCTTACGTCCACTAAATCCAATTTCTCGCCATTGCGCTGCGGCTAGGCGCGCTGCTGCAACTGCTGCACGAACACCTGCTTCATCTGTAATGGGGTGCGATGCAATTACTTCATCATTTACAGGGTTGAGCGAATCGAATGTCTGCGCTTTGGAAAGGCTCATAGGCAAAGACTAGACTGCAACTATGTCGGAACCAATCCGCCCCAGCACAGTACTTCCCGCTATACGCACTCCTTTTACGGTCACTACTGAAGATGGACAGACTCTGGTGGCTGAAGTTAGCGCCCCACTTGAAAACCCAACAGCTGCAATTCTCTGTTGCCACCCTAATCCCACAGGTGGGGGAATGATGGATAGCCATATCTATAAGAAGGCTGCTAATCGACTTCCTGCGATGGCTGGCATTACCGTCGTTCGTTTTAATACGCGTGGAACTACTAGTGAAGCTGGCACAAGTACCGGCAGCTACGACAATGGACGCGCAGAAAAATACGATGTGGAAGCGATGATTCGTTACTGCTTCGATGTCTTACAACTGAAAGAGTTATGGGTTGTTGGCTGGTCATTTGGAACGAGTATTGCAATCAGCCATGCTCGTGATCGGCGGATAAAGGGCTTGATTCTCTTAAGTCCCACGCTGCTTGATATCGTGGATGGAGATTTGGAATTCTGGGCGAGCGATGGCAGGCCAATCACCGCGCTGATTCCTGAGCACGATGATTACCTCAAACCAGATCAGGCGGCAGTGCGCTTTGCAGTCATTCCGCAGATTAAGTTGATTCCTGTAACTGGCGCTAAGCACTTGTGGGTTGGAGAACCCATGGTGCATAGAGTTTTGTCTGAGATAACTCAGATAGTTGCGCCAGTGAGGCTGCCGCTTCCTACTGAGATTTAACTTTTATCTGCGCGCGGAAAGACCACTTCTTCAAGAATCAGAATGATTGAAGCTGCAACTGGTACAGCAAGCAATCCTCCGACAAGACCTAAGAGTGAAGTACCAATAAGTGCCGAAATGATTGTGACAGCACCCGGCACATTGAGATTGCGCTTCATCACCTTGGGAGTCAATAGGTAATTCTCGATCTGCACATAGACGACGTATCCAATAAAAGCGATGACACCAATTGCCACACTCTGAGTCAGCGCAATCACTGTAAAGATTGTGGCGCCAATAAAGTGGCCAATCAGTGGAACAAGGCCGCAGACAAAGATGATGATGCCGATTGCGATAGGTGATGGCAGTCCTAGCGCCAATCCAAAGAGGGTCATAAAGAGCGCAGCGAGAAATGAGATCAGAATCTGACTACCTACGAATGCGCCAACGCGGGCGATGATGGCATCGGTCAGCGAGGCAACTCGTGGCCGGCGGCTTGCTGGTACCAACTTCAAACCAAGCGCAGTTGCCTGTGGCAGCGAAGTGATGAAGTAGAGCGTTAGGACCAAGATTGTCAGAGCGGTAAATGTTCCAGATAGCACGCTCTTACCCACGCCGATAACGCCACCAAAGGCTGTAATTAAAAGAGTGCCATCTGATGTCACCGAATCTAACTTCTTTTGTAGAGTATCGATGATTCCATATTGATCATTGATGGATGCGATAGTTGCATTGTTTTTAAGGTTATCGAGAAGTGCTGGGGCGCTTTCGATGAGATCTGTACCTTGTGAAACCAGAGGTGGAACAACGAGTGCACCAAAGATAATCACCATCAATAGGACACTAGAGAAGATAATTGTGACTGCGCTAGTACGTGAAAGACCGCGGCGACGAATCGCTTCAACAGCTGGATTAAGACCGGTTGCAAGAAAGAGTGCAACCAAAATTAAGACAAATACTTGGCTTGCGCTTGCGAGTGCGCGCATCAAAACAAAGGCGGTAAGAGCACCAATTGTGGCAACAAATCCAAAATAAAATGGATGTCTGCGGTCGATTGGAGCACCTGCAGCCCCAAAATCAGAGACTGTGACGGATTCCTTTGTTTTTTTCTTCATGCGGTCTGAAATAGCCATGATTTATTGTAAAGCGTACGAGAGAATATGACCCATGGCGCTACGGATTACAGGACTCGGCGAAGAAATCGCAGCTGTAACTGGCCTACCCTGGAACGTCTCACTTGAGGAATGGCCTGAAGATCCACTCTTGGCTGAGAAGCGAGGCATTTCTCGCCACATTGTGCGGCTTGTGCGCTCTACCGATGATCCCGATTCAGAGGTCTATGCCGTCAAAGAAACAGTTTCAGAGTTTGCTAATCGCGAATACAAGATTCTACGAGAGCTGACCCACCTAAACGCTCCCAACGTCCAATCCATCGCGGTTATTGAAGGCCGCACCAATAACAGTGGAGAAGAGCTTCCTTGTGCGCTTGTTACGCGTTTTCTTCCTTACTCACTTCCCTATCGCGTTGTCTTGAGCGATAAGACCGTTACTGCTGAAGATGTCACCCTGATGGCAAATGCGCTGGCCTTGCTGCTGGTGCGCCTTCATTTGCTTGGTTTCTGGTGGGGCGATTGCTCGCTATCTAATACTCTCTTTCGCCGGGACGCTGAAGGTTATGCCGCATACCTAGTCGATGCCGAAACCGGTGAGTTTCAGAAGTCACTGACTGATGGCCAACGCGAACATGATTTAGAGATTGCACACTTCAATGTTGCAGCTGAACTTGAAGATTTACAGCTATCCGGAGTTCTCTATCCCGGCCTAGATCCAATTCGTGCCAGCTCGGCGTTAATAAAGAGATATCACCGTTTGTGGGGAGCGCTCAAAGATAGACAAGTGCTTGATCCTAAAGATCGCCACGCAGTCGAACGCGCAATGCGCCAGTTACATGACCTTGGTTTTGCTGTCGAAGAAGTCTCTGTCGTTGTACAAGAAAGTGATGGAGCAGAAAAACTCATCTTCCAACCAAAACTTGTAGCAGCGGGTTATCACAAAAATAGACTTCGTGAATTAATGGGGCTTGAGACAGAAGAGTTACAAGCAAAGCGCTTATTGGCATCTTTTGATCGTTATCGTGGTCGCGAAAAAGCACCAAAGCCACCAATTGGAGAATCTGCAAAACGTTGGCTCGATGAAGTTTTTCGACCAACAGTGAATCAGATTCCACCCGAGCTTCAGGGGAGAATTGAACTTGCTCAATTTTTCCATGAGGTACTCGAACATCGCTGGTACTTAAGCGAGAAGGCAGGCCATGATGTAGGCCTTGAATTCGCGGCCAAATCCTACGTTGCAGAGGTGCTTCCTTATCGTCGCGATTCTGGCGTAGATGTACGTAAAGATGGCATGATTCAGCAGTGAGGAAATCAATATGACGCTACCGCCAAACTTCTCACAAGCCGTAGATTTAAGTTCTCTCGGAAAGCCACCGGCTGATACATCGACACCGATGCCCGGACTTGAAATCACTCCACAAAATTTGCAGACAGAAATCCTGCCTATATCTGAAGCTAAACCAGTAGTCATTCTCTGCTGGAGCCCACGATCAGCAGACTCAGTCACGATGCTTCGTGCGCTCGGAAAGATAGAGAGTGAAGATAAAGGTAAGTGGGCTTTAGCTCACGTTAATGTTGAAGAACAAGCTCCAGTGGCGCAAGCGCTGCAGGTGCGAACAATTCCATTTGGAATCGTCTTTATCGGCGGTAAAGCAATTCCTTTCCTTGAGCAACCTCTGACTGAAGCTCAGCTGCGCGAAGTAATCGCCAAGATTTTATCTCTGGCAGCGCAGCAGGGAATTGGCGAGGAACCAGTTGAGCAGGCAGAACCTGAAGAAGAAGAGGCGCTAGCTGCCATTGATCAAGGTGACTATCCAACTGCTGAAGCTGCCTACAAGCGCTTGCTGGCACGTAAGCCAAATGACCAATATGCCAAGTTAGGTCTTGCTCAAGTGCAATTACTGATTCGTACTATCGACCTCGATGGCGCAAAGATTATGGAAGAGGCAATTGAGCGCCCTGAAGATATTGAACTACAACTGCAATGCGCTGACATTGAAGTAATGAGTGGCTATTTGGATTCTGCCTTCGACAGGTTACTTCGCTTACTGGTAGTTCTTGTTGGTGATGAGCAGAAGAGAGTTAAGGATCATCTCCTAGAACTATTCACTTTGGTCGATCCTGCCGACCCTCTTGTCATCAAAGCGCGCGCTCAACTGGCAAATGCGCTCTTCTAATTGATGGCACAGGTAGATGTCGGCCACCGCCGCGAACAGAAGTTAATCCACATACTCTTCTTCCTCTTTGGCTTTGGCATCATGGCCTGGGTACCGCGCTTTCCTGAGGTGCGCGAGAATCTAGGGCTCGATAATGGCGCCTTTGGCTCGCTCATGAGCACTGGCTCTATCGGTGCATTCTTTGGGCTGCTTACCACTGGCCACATCATCCATCGAGTCGGCGTTAAGAGAGTAACTATCGTCTCGATAGTCATTCTCTATGCCTCGCTGATTAGCTTGGTGCACATCAGCTCCACAATTCCATTTCTTATCTTCAGCATTGGTTTCGGCTTTGGAATTACCGCAATTCACGTAGCAATTAATAGCCAGGCATTTCACTTTAATGATCGCAGTGGCACAAACATTGTTACAAGCGCTCAGGGCTATTGGAGCGCCGGCGCCCTATCTACTGCAATTGCATCGGGCCTACTAGTGGACCGCGTCAGCCTGGTAACTCACATTACTGTGCTCTCAGTCATCCTGGCTGCTGCAATGATTGCCATAGTGATCTCGCTCCATCCAGTTCTGCTTACTGCAAATACAGATTCGGAATCAAAGTACTCAATCAAAGAAATCTTCACTTCATTTCGTATTGATTGGCCCGTAAGCCTTGCCATGGCATGCGTTGTCTATCTTGAATTCGCTGTAGGCGACTGGGGAACAATCTTTACTAAAGACCGCCTCGAAGTTTCAGCAGGTTTAAGCGCAGCCCCATACATTGTTTTCACAGCGATGATGATCTTTGGACGTCTCTTCATCCATAAGTTGTTGCCCTATGCACCGCTTGAACAATGGGCAAAGCGGGCGGCAATCCTCGGTGGATTCGGCTTTGGTGGATGCATCGTTATTGCTACCCATCTTCCAGAAGAGATGAAGTGGTGGTCTTTCGGTCTTTTCATACTCGGCTTCTTCCTTGGTGGCTTGGGTTCTTCATTCCTTGGGCCGAGCGTCTTTAGAGCCGCAACGCGACGTTCTACGCTACCTAACGCGATTGTGGTCGGTCAATTGGGTGTAGTTAATAACATTATGGTCTTCATTATTAAATGGATAGTTGCCTGGACCATGCAATTAACTGGGTCTATAGCCCTTGCCATGATGATTCCAGTTGCGATGCTGCTGGCATCTACCTTCTTCTTATATGTACTTAAGGAAGATCAAGAGATTAAGAGCTAAATTCGTTCAAACCAGACTGTAGCAAGTGGTGGAATCCGTACAGTGGTTTGGAGATTGGTATCAACATCCACAGTAAAGTCTTTATTTGTCACGCCACTGCCGCCGTACTTGAGGTCATCGGTATTAAGTACCGCGCGCCATATTCCAGAGATTGGAAGCCTGAGTTGGTATTGCTCGTGGGGGACAGGTGAGAAGTTTGAAACTGCGACCAAAGGTATTCCCTTATCTGACCAACGAGTAAAGGCCAAAGTGTTGCCCGCGCCATCGTCGCCAACAATCCATTGGAATCCATCTGCCACGATGTCTTTCTCCCATAAAGCTGGAATGCGCTTGTAGTTGGCGTTGATATCGCTGACAACTTTCTGCACACCTTGGTGTTCTGCATATTCAGTCAGATGCCATTGCAGGCCAGCCTCTTGGCTCCACTCATCATTTTGCGCAAACTCTTGTCCCATGAAGAGCAACTTCTTTCCAGGGTGGGCCCACATAAATCCATAGAGCGCCCTGAGAGTGGCGAGTTTCTGCCAGCGATCACCAGGGAATTTGTTAACTAGCGAACCTTTACCGTGGACAACTTCATCATGTGAAAGTGGCAACATAAAGTTTTCAGACCAGGCGTAAAGAATTGAGAATGTAATTTCATTGTGGTGGTAGACGCGATGAATTGGCTCGTGCTGTAGATACTCAAGAGTGTCGTGCATCCATCCCATATTCCACTTAAAACCGAAGCCGAGGCCGCCACCAGAAGTATCTTTTGTTACTCCACCCCATGCAGTTGATTCTTCAGCGATCATCATGATGCCTGGGTAATGTTTGTAAGCGGTGGATGTAGCTTCTTGCAGCAGCTGCACCGCCTCTAGATTCTCGCGCCCACCAAATTTATTGGGCAGCCATTCGCCCTCTTTACGCGAATAATCAAGGTAGAGCATCGATGCCACAGCATCTACGCGCAGGCCATCGATATGGAACTCTTCTAACCAGTAGAGCGCACTGGCAACGAGGAAGTTACGTACTTCATTACGGCCAAAGTTAAAGATGAGCGTGCCCCAGTCGGGATGTTCACCTAGCCGCGGATCAGCATGTTCGTATAGAGCGGTGCCATCGAATTTCGCTAGCGCCCATTCATCTTTAGGAAAGTGCGCGGGTACCCAGTCAAGAATGACACCGATACCAGCTTGGTGGAGCGCATCAACAAGGAATCTAAATTCATCAGGAGAGCCAAAACGTGAAGTAGGTGCAAAGAAAGAAGTGACCTGATATCCCCATGATGGTGAATATGGATGTTCGGTAATCGGTAGAAATTCGACGTGTGTGAAGTTCTGTTCTTTTACATAAGCCACTAACTCTTGCGCCATCTGAATGTAAGAAAGCCCTGGGCGCCAAGATCCTGCATGTACTTCATAGACCGAGACAGGAGAGCGCCAAGGCTGATACTGCGCCCGTTTATTCATCCACTCTGTATCGTTCCAGGTGTAGCTGCTTTCAGTCACAACGGATGCAGTACGCGGTGGATGTTCGGTCGCACGCGCCATGGGATCTGCGTGATCTACCCAAGTTCCGCTATTGGTGCAGATGGCAAACTTGTAACAAGTATTTGGTCCAACATCAGCGATAAAAATTTCCCAGATTCCAGTAGATCCTGCGCGCACCATTGGATGGGTATTGCGATCCCAGAAGTTATGGTCACCGACAAGGCTGACTGCTTGAGCATTAGGTGCCCAGACAGAGAACGCTGTTCCAATAAGAGCGCCATCAGCTTGGCGCTTTACATGCGCGCCGAGTACTTCCCAAAGTCTTTCGTGTCGGCCTTCGGAGATCAGATGAAAGTCGAGTTCACCTAACGTTGAATAAGGATTGAGATAACTGCCATGGCCGATAAAGGTTTCTTCTCCGCCGGGCTTTGCGCCGCTAAAGAGGCGGGAGAAAAAAGACATATGCAATCTTAAAGCTTTACCTGCGCAATGTGAACAACTTTGCCTGACAACCTTGTTGGATCGAGGCGGACATAGGTATGCGCAGACCAGTCGTATTTAGCGCCATCAATCAAATCCGTTACCGCAAAGTTATCTCTTTGCAGTCCAAGTTCTGTCATATTCCAGTGCACAAGAGTTTCTTGCGCAAAAGTTGGGTCAAGGTTAACGACAACCAAAATCAAATTATCGCCTTCGCGCTTAGAGTAAGCGAGGATGGCATCGTTTTCGGTTGCATGAAAACGTAAGTTGCGAAGACGTTGAAGCGCCACATTCTTCTTACGAATTGCATTGAGTTGGGTGATAAATGGAGCCAAAGTCAGCTTCTTCTTAGTTGCGCCATCCCAATCACGGACCTTGATTTCATACTTCTCAGAGTCGATGTATTCCTCACCACCCTCTTTAAAGCGGCGATGTTCATAGAGTTCATAGCCGGCATACATTCCCCACGAAGGGCTTAACGTTGCCGCAAGAGCTGCGCGAATGGCGAAGATGGCAGGGTTTCCTGATTGCAGATGGAAAGGCAAGATATCTGGAGTATTGACCCAGAAGTTTGGTCTAAAGAAGGCGCTGGTCTGCAGTGAAACTTCAGTGGCATATTCAGTCAGCTCATGCTTACTGGTGCGCCAAGTGAAGTATGTATATGACTGATGGAAACCAGCTTTGCCAAGTGCATGCATCATCGCAGGCTTAGTGAAGGCTTCAGCTAGGAAGATGACGTCGGGGTGTTCCAGGCGAATGGTTTTCATGACATCAGCCCAGAAATGCACTGGCTTGGTATGCGGATTATCTACACGGAAGATTGAGATTCCTTTAGAGATCCAGAAACGCAAGATACGAAGTGATTCTTTCAGAATTGCGTCGTAATCATTATCAAAGTTGATGGGATAGATATCCTGATATTTCTTAGGTGGATTCTCGGCATATGCAATCGAACCATCGGGACGAGTAGTAAAGAATTCAGGGTGCTCTTTCACCCACGGATGATCAGGAGATGCCTGCAGCGCAAAGTCCATCGCAATTTCTAGGCCATTTTTCTTTGCTGTCTTTACAAAGCTTTCGAAGTCAGCGAGCGTTCCTAGCTCTGGATTAATGGCATCGTGGCCACCTTCTTTATTTCCGATTGCCCAAGGAACACCCGGATCTGTCGCAGATGGTGTCAGTGAATTGTTCTTACCCTTGCGAAAGTTTGTGCCGATGGGATGCACAGGAGGCAGATACAAGATATCGAAGCCCATAGCAGCAACTGCAGGTAGACGAAGCTCGGCAGTTTTGAAGGTTCCAGAAATTATCGTGCCATCTGCGCCTACCTTGGCGCCTTCACTACGTGGAAAGAATTCATACCAAGAACCAACGAGCGCGCGTTCGTGATCTGCGCGGATGGGAAAGTGTTCTGTCGATGCAGCCAGTCTACGTAGGGGATTGGCAGTGAAGTATGTGCGGATCTCTTCGGTTGAAGTCTGCGAGAAGCGATTCATGGCAGAGAGCGTGGAATCTCCGAGCGCCTTAACTGCAGGAGAGAGAAGCGCTTTAGCGGATGGATCTTGGCTTAACTTCTCTTCAAAAATCTTCTTACCTATTGTGCACATGAGTTCTGCATCAATATCGGCTGGAATCTTTATCTCTGCATCATGGAGCCAGGTTGCAAAGGGGTGATCGTAGGATTCGATGGAGAAGGTGAAATCTCCACGGGCCGGGATAGTTACAGATCCTTCGTAAACATCTCCACCGTGCCACTTTTCGCGCATCACGCTGCGCGCAATCTCTTTTTTGGCGCTGTCATAGAGAACTACATCGGCGCCAAGTGCATCGTGGCCTTCGCGGAATATGGTTGCGCTTACTGGAATAACTTCACCGGCGATCGCCTTTACAGGAACGAAATCTCCCCCGAAGAGAACTACAGGGGAGATGTCGGTGACAGGAATTCGATTAATCAACCTGAACCTTCGGTATTTCCAGCATCTGCTGAACGTACATCGAAAATACGGTACTTATCAATAGCTTCTTGCACGACAGCTTCCTTCACTTCGCCAGCTTTTGCCAGCTCTGCCAAGGTTGCAACAACGATTGATTCAGCATCGACCTTAAAGTGGCGACGAAGTGCACCGCGAGTATCGGAAAGACCGAATCCATCTGTACCTAGCGAATGGAATTGGTTTGGTACCCAAGGAGAGATTTGATCCTGAACTGCGCGCATAAAGTCAGAGACAGCAATGACTGGACCTTCTGTGCCCTTGAGTTTGTCGTAGACATATGCGGTCTTCTTATCGCGCGGATTGAGCATGTTGTGGCGATCGACTGCAAGACCATCGCGACGAAGTTCATTCCATGAAGTTACTGACCAGACAGAGGCGGCAACGCCCCAATCTTCAGCAAGTAACTTCTGTGCCTTAACAGCCCAGTTGACTCCAACGCCAGATGCCAAGATCTGCGCATTCTTCTTACGCTGCTTTGCAGCAGGTGCGTAGAGATAAATTCCCTTGAGCAGACCGTCTAGATCTAAGTTCTCTGGTTCTGCAGGCTGCACATATGGCTCGTTGTAGATAGTGAGGTAGTAGAAGATGTTCTCGCTATTTTCTCCGTACATACGGCGAAGACCATCTTTAAAGATATGTCCTACTTCGTAGGCAAAGGCAGGGTCATAAGAAACGACTGCTGGGTTGGTAGCCGCCAACAAGTGTGAATGGCCATCTTCATGCTGTAGACCCTCACCGTTCAACGTTGTGCGACCTGCTGTTGCGCCCATGACGAAGCCACGGACCAATTGGTCAGCTGCTGCCCAGAAGGCGTCTCCTGTGCGCTGGAATCCAAACATTGAGTAGAAGATGTAGATAGGAATCATCGGCTCATCATGTGTTGAGTATGAAGAGCCCACTGCGGTAAAGGATGCAACCGATCCTGCTTCATTGATACCTTCGTGCAGAATCACACCTGATGTTGATTCCTTGTAGGACAACATCAATTCACGGTCTACGGCAAGGTATTGCTGACCATGTGGTGAGTAAATCTTGAGCGTTGGGAAGAGTGAATCCATACCGAAGGTACGCGCCTCATCAGGAATGATCGGCACCAAACGGTGACCTAGTCCTGGGTCTTTCACCAAATCCTTGAGCATACGAACAAAGGCCATCGTGGTTGCAACTTCTTGAGTTCCTGAACCGCGACGTACTGATTCATAAGCATCATCAGCTGGTTGCGCTAGCGGACGTGAAATTGGGCGACGACGAGGAATGGTTCCACCAAGTTCGCGGCGACGTTCTTCGAGGTACTTCATTTCAGGTGAATCTGCTGCTGGCTTGAAGTATGAAGGTGTGTACTTATCAAGCTTGTCATCAGCCAAAGGAATCTCAAGGCGATCGCGGAATTCAATAATGTCTTCAAGAGTCATCTTCTTCATCTGGTGCGTTGAGTTACGACCTTCGAAGTGCGAACCGAGAGTCCATCCCTTGACGGTCTTCGCCAAGATAACGGTTGGTCGGCCATTCTTTTCTGTTGCTGCCGTATAGGCTGCAAACAACTTACGATAATCGTGGCCACCGCGCTTAAGGTTCCAGATTTGATCATCAGACCAATTAGCAACCATGGCAGCAGTACGTGGATCACGACCAAAGAAGTGTTCACGAACAAAGGCGCCGTTCTCAGCCTTAAATGTCTGGTAATCACCATCAAGAGTTGTATTCATGATGTTAACAAGCGCGCCTTCACGGTCTTGTGCAAGAAGTGGATCCCAACCACGGCCCCACACAACCTTGATGACATTCCAGCCGGCGCCACCGAAGATTGATTCGAGCTCTTGAATAATCTTGCCGTTTCCGCGCACCGGACCATCAAGGCGCTGCAAATTACAGTTAACGACAAAGGTGAGGTTATCTAGCTTCTCGCGTGAGGCCAGACCAATTGCGCCCAAGGTATCGACTTCATCCATTTCACCATCGCCCAAGAAAGCCCAGACGTTCTGATCGCTGGTGTCCTTAATTCCGCGGTTATGTAAGTAACGATTAAAGCGCGCCTGCTAAATGGCGTTGATTGGACCAATACCCATCGACACAGTTGGGAACTGCCAGAAGTCAGGCATCAAACGTGGATGTGGGTATGAAGATAAACCACCGGCCGTATGTGAAAGCTCTTGGCGGAATCCATCTAACTGATCTTCAGTGAAGCGTCCTTCAAGAAATGCACGTGAATACATTCCTGGGCTGGCATGGCCCTGGAAGAAAATCTGATCTCCGCCACCTGGGTGATCTTGTCCGCGGAAGAAGTGGTTAAAGCCAACTTCATACAAAGCAGCCGATGATGCATACGTAGAAATATGTCCACCGACGCCGACTCCGGGACGCTGCGCACGGTGCACCAACATTGCCGCGTTCCAGCGAACGTATGAACGGATGCGACGTTCAATATCTTCATCGCCTGGGAATTCTGGTTCGTTCTCAGGGGAGATGGTGTTGATGTAATCGGTAGTACGAAGTGAAGGAAGTCCGATATTTCTCTCGTGCGCACGCTTGAGAAGTGACAACATCAAGTAACGGGCACGTACTGGACCTGCGGCCTGCAGAGCAGCATCAAAGGATGCCTGCCATTCAGCTGTCTCGCTGGGATCGGTATCTACTAACTGGTCGATTATCTGATCTGGGTGTCCAGCGAATTCGGTCATAGGCGTATTCTCGCGCCAAATGGGTGCCAGAGCAAAAAAATACGCTGTGAGGCAGGCAAAACCCTTGTAAATATCCGTCTCATCGGTTGGACTTATCCCGTGGCAATACGCATGGGTTTTGCTAAAGGAGAACTCGTCCTCGAAGTCGGATATGGACCTGACTGTGACGATGAACTGCGCGCAGAGATTAAAGGCATTGTTGGCACTGAGTTTCTAGAGGGTGCCACTACAGATGTTGTCGATGCAGTCCTTCTGTGGTTCCGCGAAGATGACGGCGATCTCGTAGATGAATTAATGGATGCGATGACCTATCTCTCTGAGACCGGGCCAATCTGGGTACTGACTCCCAAGATGGGACGAGATGGCCATGTTGAACCTAGTGATATTCAAGATGCTGCTCCCACATGTGGCTTAAGCCAGACATCAACCGTTGCCGTTGCAAAAGATTGGACCGCCACACGTCTAGTGGCACGTAAGGGTGGCAAGCGATAGATTCGTGCCATGACTCAACTACCTGCAGGAATTAGCGTCGGCGAAACAGCACCTGATTTTGAACTCAAAGATCAACACGGTGCAAAAGTTAAACTCTCATCATTTAAGGGCGAGAAGAACGTAGTTGTTCTCTTCATTCCATTCGCATTTACCGGTACATGCACCGGCGAACTCTGTGCAATCCGCGATGACCTTTCCTCTTTCCAGAATGATGATGTGCAGGTAATTGCTATCTCTTGCGATTCACCATTCACACAGAAAGTCTTTGCTGAGCAAGAGGGCTACAAATTCCCAGTTCTTGCAGATTTCTGGCCACATGGTGCAACAGCCCAGGCTTACGGAATCTTCAATGCAGATCTTGGATGTGCACTTCGTGGAACATTCGTTATTGATAAGCAGGGCATCATTCGTTGGAGCGTTGTAAACGGTCTCGGAGATGCTCGCAATAATGGTGATTACAAGAGCGCTATCGCAGCGCTCTAATTACGCATACTTCAGGCACGATTTTCGTTCTTTCGGATATATAAAGTAGTATTCGCAAGCACGCCGGGTGGTTAGCTCAGTGGTAGAGCGCCTCGTTTACACCGAGGATGTCGGGGGTTCGAAACCCTCACCGCCCACAGTTATTGTTGAATTCGAGCTCTAATCAATTTCTTAATCAGGCCCTTTGCAAGCGGTTTATCAACGGGCACATGAATCGCACTCTTTGTAGTCGAAAATTTAGCCAGCTCTTCTGGGAAGAGATGAAGTATCGAGCCGCTAAATGGGTAGTAACCGACGTGCCTTTTGTTTGCGAGTAACCCAGCCAAAACTCGGCCATCTAACTTAAACGCTGGCATTCCATAGCTCACGACTTCTTCAGCATCAGGGATGATTTCGAAAATTCGGTTTCGCATTTCCAGCATTGTTTCTCTATGAGGGGATGGAGCGCTCATGTAATGCTTTTTCACATTTGATGGAAGTGCTCTAGCCACGCTGGAATATTACAAGCACGAGGGTTATCAAGTAAGGTACGGCTAAAGAATTCCATACCGCAGTCCATTTGCCTCAAAGGGAGAACGCCGTGAAAGCTAGCGCCAGCGATCAGCGTTCCATTCTGGATATTCAAAAGTTTGATTTTCAATCAGCCACCCTTCGCAATAAAGCTACAAACCTTCCGGAAATCGCCGAAATCAATAGCCTGACCATTAAGCAGAACAACGCTCGTGACCTGCGGATAGCCGCCGAGACTGAACTAAGCGATGTGAAGCGTGAGCTAGCCCGCGCTGAAGGAGATGTTGAACAGATTGTTACTCGCATCGAACGCGACGAGAAGCGACTCTCATCAGGAACCGGCACCCCAAAGGAACTGGAACAAACACAGCATGAACTTGTGACCTTAGGTGCGCGCAGATCTGAACTTGAAGAAGTTGAGCTTGAAATCATGATGCGCGTAGATGGCATTAAAGAGCGAATTACTGATTTATCAGGGCAAGAAAACCAACTCGCACTAGAAATCGCGGACCTCAATATCCGCAAAGAGAATGCACTCGCTGCAATTCACACAGAACTTGAGGGTATTGATGCTGACCGTAAGTCAACGGTGCAATCTGTTGGGCCAGAGATTCTTGCTCTCTACGAGAAAATCCGTGAAGGCAATAATGGAATTGGAGCAGCAGCTCTCGCTGGCAATCAATGCAAGGGTTGTAACCTGACTCTCAACACCATCGAACTGCAACGCATTGCAGGTCTTGCCGATGACGAAGTCGTCAGATGCGAAGAATGTCGCTGCATCTTGGTGCGTGAGCGCTAATGGCGCGTACTTTTCGCCTGACTGCTGATGGCGGTTCTCGAGGAAATCCAGGACCAGCAGGTTACGGCGCCGTTGTCACTGAAGGCGGCAAGATTGTGGCCGAACTCTTTGATGTCATCGGAGTAGCAACGAACAATGTTGCCGAATACAGCGGGCTACTGGCAGGACTTACCCATATACATCAATTAGATGCACAGGCAACTGTTGAAGTAGCGATGGATTCAAAGTTAGTCGTCGAGCAGATGTCAGGGCGCTGGCAGATTAAGCATGCCGATATGCGAGATCTTGCAAAACAATGCCGGGCAGCACATGACCCATCCCTGGTCACTTATTCATGGATTCCACGTGATGAAAATTCACATGCCGATCGCCTTGCCAATAAAGCCCTCGATGGCGGCAGCGCACATAAACCAATTGCGGTTGTGCAACAAAACTTTCTGACCGATCGCTTGCGCAGCGCTGAAGTTCCAACCTTTATCTACTTCATCCGACATGGTGAAACAGTGTTGACCCCAGAACGTAGATTCTCTGGAACAGGATTGATAGATCCAGAGCTGATGCAAGATGGTCTAGAACAAGCAGATTTGGTTGCTAGCGAAGCCGCCAAGTTAGGTGCTGAAGTATTGATTTCATCTCCACTCAAGCGCACCAAGCAGACAGCAGAAGCCATTTCACGCACTACAGGACTAGAGATCATCTTTGATGAATCTTGGTATGAGCTTTCATTCGGTACATGGGATGGACGTTCTACCGAAGAAGTTCGTGCAGAAGAACCAGATCAGTATCAAGCCTGGCTTAACTCAACTGCCTATGCACCAGGCGGTGGCGAGTCTTATGATGAAGCATCAATTCGCATTGAAGAGGCTTTAGAAAAGTTAGTTGCCGAATATCCTGGCAAGAAGATCATCATCGTTACGCATAATGGCGTCATCAAAACTGCGGCAAAGTTGGCAGTCGGTGCACCTGCCGATGCGGTCTTCCATATGGATGCCACCCCATGCTCTATCTCTTCTATATCTATTTGGCCTTCCGATGGCCTTCGTGCGCTGCGCTCATTTAATGAGCGCGGTCACCTTCGTTAAACCTGGAACACCTGTCCTGATTTAGGAATCGTTGCCTTCCAACCCAATTCATCAGTAAGGCGTTGCTGCATATGTTGCTGTCCTTGCAGTTCACCATGAACCACAAATGCTTGCGCTGGAGCATTTGTCTGCTTGAGCCAGGCTATGAGTTCATCTGAATCAGCATGTACTGAGAAACTTTCAACCTTTGCAATATGCGCCTTTACGGGAATAAGTTCACCATGAATCTTGATCTCATGTACACCTTCTTCGAGCAAGCGACCTCGACTGCCCACCGCTTGGTAGCCAACTAAAATCACTGTGTTCTGAGGATTGGGCAGCATATTTGCAAGGTGATGAACCACGCGACCGCCTGTAGCCATTCCGCTGGCAGAAATGATGATTGCCGGTCCTGTGACATCGTTAATTGCCTTTGATTCTTCTGTTGTGGCCATCTGATGGAGAAGTCCGGCATCAAAGGGATCCTGATTAGCAAATCTTTCAGAAACGCCTGCGCGTATCTCGGGGGAGTTTGCAGCCACTGCTTCACGGTAGAAATTAAGTGCAGCAAGCGCCATCGGTGAATCAACGTAGATAGGCAGAGCTGGAATCTTCTTCTCAAGAATTAACTCCTTAAGAGCCATCAAAATCACTTCTGTTCGATCCACTGCAAATGCTGGGATAAGAATGGTTCCACCGCGAGCGATAGCGTCATTAAGTTCCTGTGCAAAGGTTTCTGGCGTTGTGTCGTGTGAACGGTCACCGTAAGTGGACTCTGTGACGACTACATCGAAAGTGCGTGATGGAGGTGCATCAGGGTTAGAAAGGAGTGGGTGATTATTGCGCCCCAAGTCGCTAGTAAAGAGGAATGATTTTCCGGCAACTTCGACTTCTACAAAGCTAGAACCCAAGATGTGTCCTGATGGATAGAAAGTCACAAAAGCATCTTCAGCTATCTGAATCTTTTCTCGGAAAGGTCGCTCGCGCATGTGATCAATTGCCTTTTCAGCATCAGCTAAGTTATAGAGAGCCTTGGGATCTTTATGGCTGGAATAGCCTTTCTTAGCTGCGTACTTTGCATCCTCCATCTGTAGATGGGCAGAATCACGCAAAATGATCTTGGCAATATCGTTGGTATAGCGAGTGCCATAAATCTCTTTATTGAAACCTTGTTTAACGAGCAGTGGTAAGTAGCCACAGTGATCAAGATGTGCGTGCGTTAGTACAACGGCATCAATCTGATTAGCTTCGATAGGAAAGGGATCCCAGTTCTTGCGCTGCACTGATTTAATTCCTTGGAAGAGTCCACAATCCACCAATATCTTGCTCTGCTTACTTGAAATCAGCGCCCGACTTCCTGTGACGGTATCGGTAGCGCCTAGAAAGGAGATTGTTACTTCACTCATGTAGCAAGGCTATCGGTTAAAAGAGAAGTAATCTTGACCCTATGACTGGAGCACAATTCAATAAGTTTCTACTCCTGTCATCGACGCTAACTCTTGTTATTGGTTTTCTCTATCAACCCTTCTGGGTCATTGCAGGACTAATTGGTCTAGTCCCAGCTGTTACCTGGCTCGTCAACGATCTACGCCACAAGACGATGGGTTCTGACGTCCTCGCTGTTTTGGCTCTTCTTGGCGCTCTCTTCACAGATCAACTCTTTGCAGCTGCCGTGATTTCGGTAATGCTCGCTACAGGACGTGTTTTAGAAAGTTGGGCAGAAGGACAAGCCGAACGCCAGCTCAAAGCGCTGCTCGCGCGTATGCCACGTAGCGCTCATCGAATCGCAGCCGATGGCTCCATTCAAGAGATAGATATCTCTGAAATAGTTATTGGTGACAGGATTCTGATTAGAAGCGGTGAAATCACACCTACAGATGGCCGTTTACTAAGTAAGGCCACCTTGGATGAATCAGCACTGACAGGCGAACCTTTGCCTGTCGCGCGTACTATCGATGAAGAAATTTCTAGTGGTGTGCTCAATGCAGGAGCGCCCTTTGAGTATTCTGCGATGACAACATCTGAAAACAGCACATACGCGGCAATCATTAAGTTGGTTGAAGCAGCGCAAGAAAAATCAGCGCCTGGAGTCCGACTTGCCAATCAATGGGCGCTGCGCTTTGTGCCAGCAGCTCTCTTAATTGCAGGGCTTGCTTGGTGGCTCAGCGGTGATGTCGACCGCGCTGTTGCTGTCTTAGTTGCCGCCACTCCATGCCCATTGATTCTTGCAGTACCAATTGCAATCGTTGCTGGACTATCCCAAGCTGCCAAGAATGGTGCAATCATCAAAGGTGGGGGAGTTTTAGAACTTCTCGCACGCACAGATACAGTTTTGCTTGATAAAACGGGCACCTTGACTCATGGTGGCCCTGCAATTTCAGAGATTAATTCTCGTCCAGGTTTAAGTGATGACGAGGTTCTACAGATTGCTGCATCTGTTGATCAATACAGCCCACATATTGTTGCTAAAGCGCTCGTTCAAGAGGCCCGCACGCGTGGCCTAGCGCTCAGCACTTGCACAGAGATAGAAGAAATCGCTGGACACGAAATCGCAGCAAACCTGGATGGGTCGCGAATAGTCGTGGGGCAGTTCAAAGTTGAGTCGCCAACGTGGTTGCACTTCTCTCAGCCGCTCATGGTGGCAGTGAGTAAAGATGGCGAACTAGTTGGAGTTATAGGACTTGATGATCCGATTCGTGCAGAGTCAAAACAAATGGTTGCAGATCTACGCGCTGCTGGTGTTGAGCACATAGCTCTTGTCACTGGAGATCGTGAAGAAACTGCTCAAGAAGTGGCTAAGTCAGTAGGAATTACAGAAATCCATTCAAGAGTCACTGCAGCTGGAAAGCTAGAAATTACAGAGGCAGCTAAGTTGAAATCCTCTGGTTCAGTAATCGTCGTTGGCGATGGAATCAATGACGCGCCAGCTCTTGCAGCAGCGGATGTTGGAGTGGCTATGGGTGCGCGAGGAGCATCGGCTGCATCAGAAGCCGCTGACGTTGTTATTGTGGAAGATTCCATAGATCGGCTTACTCATGCGATTCGAATTGCAAAGGCATCTCGAGCAAAGGCCTTGCAGGCTGCCGGTATAGGAATGAGCCTCTCATTCATTGTCATGGGCACAGGCGCATTCGGAATTACCAATGCCAGCCAGGGAGCTATTGCGCAGGAATTTATCGATGTCATCGCAATTTTATGGGCGCTCACCGCGCTGAAATCAAGTAAGTGAATACCGCGTACCATTAGGCAACGAAGAGTCGCCCGGATCACCGCGTTACGAAAGTACCGAGGAAAGTCCGGACTTCACAGAGCAAGGTGGTGGGTAACGCCCACCTGGAGCAATCCACGGGAATAGTGCAACAGAAAGTAAACCGCCAATAGCAATATTGGTAAGGGTGAAACGGTGGTGTAAGAGACCACCAGTGCATGTAGTAATACATGTAGCTATGTAAACCCCACCTGAAGCAAGACCAAGAAGATAGTGCGCTGCTCGCGCTGAGCTATCGGGTAGGTTGCTTGAATCTGTAAGTAATTACAGATCTAGATGGATGGTGATCCCTCGCAAGAGGACAGGATCCGGCTTATAGGGCGACTCTTCTTTGTTTTTCCTCTTAGTTGATTTACGATCAGTGTATGGCTGAGAAGAAAGTTACTGGCCCTGCCTCCTATTTTCCTTCAATCGAGAAGAAGTATGGAAAACCGATTGAGCATTGGATGAAGGAGCTGAAGAAGGTGTCAAAACTCGCACATATGGAGCAAGTTGCCCACCTTAAGGAGAAATTTGAGATGGGCCATGGCCATGCCAATGCAATCGTGGCGGTATTCAGAAAGAAGAATGGTCTCTAGTTTTGGCTACAAGAGAACACAAGCTCTATGAAATGCCTGTGGCTGACGTTTATGTTCATTATGTGAATAAAGTTAAACGCAAGGAACGAACAGAAGCTGAGTTGGTCAAAGTCATCACGTGGCTCACAGGTTTTGACTCAAAGACCTTGAATAGCCACCTCAAGAAGCAGACAACATTCAAGGAATTCTTTAAAGCTGCCAAGATTCATCAAAATGCAAAGCTGATTACGGGATCCATTTGTGGAGTGAAAATTGCCGAAATAGATGACCCGCTTATGAAGAAGATTCGCTACATGGATAAGCTGGTTGACGAGCTCGCCAAAGGCCGTCCTATGGAGAAGATTCTTCGATCCGACTTGTAGAGCGACTCTCGTAGCAAACACCTTGTAAAGTTGCCTTTATGAGTTTTCCAATAGTCAACGGAATGCGCACGATTGAATTTGGCAATCCAGGTGAATCCCGTGAGAAATTGATTTCCCTGATTCTCGATGGCAACAAGCGAGCGACTGCCGGCACTCTGGAGTGGGATTACATCGCAGAGAATGAACCAATTGAAACAGTTGGCGAAAAACTTGCCGTTCTAGACAATGAGAATCGACATATTGCAACAATTCAAGTCACTCGCGTGGAATTGAAAAGGTTCGCTGAGGTTCCCACTGAATTCGCATTAGCTGAGGCTGAAGGGGATTTAAGTGGTGATGATTTCAGAGCTAGCCATTTCGATTTTTGGTCCAGACTTGGCTTGGACATCAAGGACGAGACTGAGATTGTGCTGGTGTATTTCGATCTAATTGACGATCTTAGGAATTCTCTCTAATTCTGGCTTCTACGGGAACTCTTCTTTACACTTACGACATGAAATTTGGCATCCACTCTGAGCAGTACCAGAACAATTTCTCTAAAGAGGAAGAACAGAAATTCACTCAGGTTTTTGGTGAATTGACTTCAGAATTTGCCGCAAAAATGGCTGAAGGAGTCCATGCTTCAGATGAGAGTGTTCAAGAACTTGTGAAAAAGCATTACGACTTCATTCTTCAGTTTTGGACACCAAATAAGGAAGCCTACAAATCTCTCGCGATGAATTACATCCTTCCATCTGCCTACAGGGATAGTTATGAAGAGGTTGCCAAAGGTTTAGGCAAATACCACTACGACGCTGTGTGTATTTGGGCTGATAAGAACCTTTAAGTCACTCGTGCTAATCCGGGGACCAGCCTTCCTTTAAGGGTAAACCAGATTGCCATCACCGTAGGAAGCAACAACCTCGGTGATCAGGATTTGGTAGGACTTGTACCAACGCTTAACTTCACGCTTAGCAACTAGATGTTGCGGGAATTTAGCAAGTTCCTTAACGGATTCCATATCTTGAAAGAAGTAAATCGAATTCTTGAGGCGACCATCGGGTGAAACCCAACGATGAACCGAGACAAAACCCGAGAGTTCAGAGGCAAAGAGGTCTATCTGGCCATCTAGCTGATGGAATTCCTCATCGTATTCGCCAGGTTCAAACACGAACTGGCACGAAATTGTTTTACCCATTAATGACCCCTCTTGAGATTTCAGAAAGAATACAGGATTCGAATCTTTCTCCATCTGCTGGGTGTAGGCAGATGCGGCGATTCAAATCCAATTAAAACTCTGAGCGAAGTGATTTCGTAAGTAGAGCAAGGATCGCGGTAGCTGAAAGTATTGCGGCTAAGACTATGTAGGTCGCACCAACTCCATAGCTCTCAACGGAAAGTCCAGCTAAGACCATACCTAGCGGCGGGGCACCATAGAAAACTGCAGTCTGAACTCCAAAGACTCTTCCTTGTTGATCAGCCGGAACTCTCTGCTGAATAAGGGTGCTCACCAGAGGATTGAAAGGTCCCCACGATAGGCCGAGAAAGAATCCAGCGATAATCAAGATTGGCAATGGGGGCAAGAACGCCATCGGAACGATGCTCACTGCGGTTCCTATGAGCGTTGTGCGCACAAGATTCTTTCGTGAGAGTCGAGCGCTTATCCATCCATAACCAAAGGATCCGACTGCAGATCCCGCAGCGAGTGCCGAAATGACAATTCCAAGACTCGCAGGCTCACCTAGATCTTCGAAGTAAGTAGATAAGACAACTGTTTCGGTTGGTAGATAAACAGCAGCAATAATCAAAACCGAAATAGTTATTGTGCGAAGCAACCTGTCATTCCAGAGAACTTGGAAGCCAATACGAATACTTTTGTTTGAAACTTCGCCCATTTCTTCAGCCAGATCACGCGCATCTTTGCCGAGATTGCCAACTCTCAAGAAAGCGATAGTCAGAGCTGCGAATACAAAGAGGCCGCCAGCGACCCAGAATGAATTGACGGCGCCGACTGTTGAAATTAAGCCTGCTCCAACAGCAGGCCCAAAAATCCACGAGACTCCCATAAATCCTTCGTGGATTCCATTGAGTCGATCAAGTTCGATGTCGGATGCCTTTGCAACATCAGCTAGAAGAGTTTTGCGTGCTGTGTAACCTGCAGGATCGAAGATGGCACCGACTACGGCGATAATCAAGATTGTTGTGCTGGAAAGCCCTGAAGTTAACGCAACAATTGGAAAAGCAACTACCGCTAAAGCTGAGAGTAAGTCAGCACCAATACTCACTGCGCGACGGCCAATATGGTCGACCAGCCAACCCCCGATAGGCGAGATTAACAATCCAGGTAAGGCAGATATAGCTGCAACTAATCCAGCAAAGGCAGGGGAGCCGGTCTCTTCGAGAATCAACCATGGGATTGTGATCATCACAATCGAATTTCCTAAACCGGACGAGAAATTCGAAAGCTGATGAAGAACTACTGGAAGCTTCTTTTTCATCGACGGTGCATTCTCCCTGTGTATGTTGCATTAATGCTACATAGCATATATGCTATTTCTTATGAGCCGCAACCCTGAAGAGCCGGTCTATAACCGGATTGAAGAAGCACGTGCTGCCTTGGGGCTATCTAGGCAGGATCTTGCTGACAAGGCTGGTGTGCACTACCAAACAATTGGTTATCTAGAGCGTGAGGAGTACAGCCCCTCGCTTGTCCTTGCCTTACGAATAGCAAAGTCACTAAACCAAGAGGTATCAGAGCTCTTTTCATTGACCCCATTTAAGAAAGGGAAGTAAGGATGTCGAAGAAGAATAAGATTTACTGGTTTGAAGGTGTTACTGAAAAAGGCGTTAAGGCTCTGCTTAATGACGAGAATTCGAAATTCAGATGGCTCAGACCGCAAAAGAATAGAAGAGTTCTCGTAGTTCTTATGGCGATTGGATTAGTACTTACTTCGATGGGTAGCTACTGGCCCACCATCAAGACAAATCTCAACTTAAGCCCTGAAGTGGGAGTAATTGTTTACTCTGTAACAGTCATTTTTGTAATTATGGTCTTGGTAGGTGGTTATTCACTCTTACGTATTGCTGTGAGATCAATTGCGGATGCTCCAGATGAGTTATTGGACGAGCGCCAGATTGCTGTGCGTAATACCTCATTTCGTTATGCCTATTTCATCTTGGGGTACATACTCCTCGCCTTGATGGTGATGGTGATATTTGGGCCTGAACTTCAAATGTTCCAGGCTGAGGGAAATGATGGAAGTTACGTCTTTATCTCTATCTTTTTTGCATGTGCTGCACTGCCTTCCATGGTCATGGCTTGGCACGAGCGAGATATCTGATTCAGCATCCAGGGCGACTCTTCGTGAACAATAAAGTTACTACGAGTAACTGAGAAGTTATGCCATAATTTGCAGGTACTTCGGGTTTGGTAGTAATTGGGACTTGGTTAATTTCCAAGTCCCTTTTGCTTTCTAAAATTTTTTATCCACAGGTGATTTCAAAGAAAAAGTTCGGCAGTTTGTAATTACGTAACTTCGCTCCCGTGTTGGGGGCGTGTTGTAATTGGCAGCAATCGTGTTTACCAAACCCGCAGTACGGGTTCAAATCCCGTCGTCTCCACCACAGTCTTAGCTGCTTCAGCTCGATCTATTGGTAACGGTCAAAAGAGCTGTAGTAGATATGCATGGGAGAGCCCCGAGAAATCGGGGCTCTTTCCAATTTTCTGACCTATTGGGCGACTCTTCTTTATACTCAAGCCATGTCTGCTGACAAAGTACGGTCCGAAATTCTGGAAACCGGTAGCCCCAAAATTAAATCTGCTCGAATCGTGGTTGAGGCAAGCCCATCTAAAATCTTTGCTCTTCTGAGTAATCCGAAGAGACATAAAGATATCGACGGGAGCGCAACCGTTACTGCCAATGTCAGTGGACCAGAGGTTCTAGTCCTTGGTTCTAAATTTGGGATGAAGATGCGGTTAGGGATTACATACTGGATCAGAAATACAGTCGTTGAGTATAAGAAGGACGAATTGATTGCCTGGCGCCATCTCGGCCAATGGAGATGGCGATACGAGCTCGTTGATTTAGGCAATGGCAGAACTCAGGTAACAGAGAGCTTTGATGGAACTTTTGCTCCAGCAATCGCTCAGATTTGGCTAAATTTTCGAAAGGCCTATCCGTGGACTCAGGTGGCTGTGGCCAAGTCATTAGTTCGATTGAAAGCCGTCGCTGAGGCGAGTTAAGGTACTTGTATGAAGTTTTTGATTTCAGTAATTGATGATTTAACAAATTCTGGTACTCCTGATGAAATGGCTGCGATTAACGCCTTTAATGATGAGTTACGCGCCAATGGGCATTGGATATTTGCCTGGGGGCTACAAGCGCCTGAGACAGCAACAGTGATTGATAATCGAAATGGCGCCAATACTGAAACTGGAAAACCGTTGTTTGAAGGTAAAGAAAACGTCAGTGGCCTATGGCTTATCGAAGCCGCTGACCCGCAGATTGCCAAGAAATTGGCTTACGAAGCATCAAAGGCTTGTAACCGAAAGGTTGAACTACGCCCACTTCACTAAACTAGTTGAGGTTAACTTTGACTGCTTTACCTGTTCGTGCGGATTCGTGTGCAGCATCAGCCAAGATCAGAGCAGCGCGACCATCATCGAAGGTAGAGCCAAGGACCTTACCTTGGGCAATTCCGTCAACGAAGAGCTTAAGTTCATTGCGATATGAAGCGGCATAACGTTCTAGGAAGAAGTCCATATATGGCTCACCGCTTGCGGTTACATCCTTATTTGATAGCTGAACAGTTGAGTGTCCTAGGTTGCTGATCTGCAACATACCCTTGTCACCAAAGACCTCAATGCGCTGGTCATATCCGTAGGCTGAGTGACGTGAATTGATGATGGTGATAATTTCATTATTAGCGCCTTTCATGACAACGCTGACGTTGTCAAAGTCACCCTCTTCTTTGATGTAATCACAGAAGCTGTTGGCGCCAAAGGCAGAGACTTCAACGATATTTGGCACAAAGTTACGAGCCATATCAAAGTCATGAATTGTCATATCGCGGAAGATTCCACCGGAGACTGCGATGTATGCCTGTGGGGCAGGTCCTGGATCGCGGCTAGTCATAATGACTTGCTCAATTGTTCCGATCTGACCTTCTTCAACCTTGCGCTTCACAGCCTTAAATTGTGGATCTTGACGGCGGTTAAAGCCGAGGGTGATGTTGATCTTGGCAGTGCTGGCAAGTGAGCGAATCTCATCAACTTTCTTGATATCTAAATCAAGTGGCTTCTCACAGAGAACGTGAACACCAGCGTTGATTGATTCGCGTAAGAGAGGAATATGAGTTGGAGTTGGAGAGCCAATAATTACTGCATCAATTTCGCCAGAGTTAATGACTGCAACTGGGTCTGCCGAATACTTGCCGCCAAAGTCGGCAATGACCTTCTTTGCAGATTCTTCAAAGGGATCGACTACGTAGATGAGTTCGAGGTTGGGAGTGTCATTGACGCTTCCAGCGTGAACATAGCCAATTCGTCCGGCACCGATGATTGCGATTTTTAGCTTCTGAGTCATTGCGCGAGCCTATTCCTAACTGTGTCGTTGTGGAAGTTACTTAAAGCGAGTTCCGATCTGGCTTCCGATGGTGAGTGCTGTCTTGATGTTATTAAGTGATTCTTGGTGAGTGTAGAGAGGGGATTCCAAGAGGCCTTGTTCTACATATTGCGCAAAGGCATGGACCTGGTGGATGAGGCCCAAGTGTTCAGGTAGTCCTAGGTCATCAACCCAAGTGGTCTGTTCACCATTGAATTCAGGGCCATGCAGGGTGATTGATGTTGGCGTAAAGAACGGAGTACCGAAGGTGAGTGCACCCTTGCTGCCAGAGACACCAGCCCAATGTGGAAGCGTTGTACGAGCCGACAATACGAAATTGGCGCGCGAACCATCGGCATAACGCATAAAGGTATGAGTCTCTTCATCTATCTGGTTGTGATGTAACTTTCCAAATGAGTGAATTTCAGATGGTTCACCTAAGAACTGTTGTGTGAAGGCGATGGGATAGATACCCATGTCAATGATTGGGTTTCCACCACCGATAGTAAATAAGCGGGGAACAGCTAAGTTGGCTTGGCAGAAATTAGAGACCACGAGTTCTACTTCACCAATGGTTCCATCAGCAACTAACTGACGAGCAATATCCATCTGTGGCAAGAAGCGCGTCCACATCGCTTCAAGGGCTAGAACCTTCTTCGACTTGGCTGCTGCATAGATCTGCTCGGCTTCAGCGAGGTCCATAGTGATTGGCTTTTCAATCAGAACATGCTTGCCAGCGTTGATAGCAATAAGTGCAACTTCGAGGCGATCTGAAGGCAAAGTTCCTAAGTAGATGGCATCAATATCATCACGTGCCACTAGCTCTTCATAAGAGTTGTGAAATGAAGGCAGGTTCCATTTCTGTGCAAAGGCTTCTGCTTTACCTGGAGTGCGAGAGGCAATTGCGACAAACTCTTGGTTTGAGTTGAGCTGCGCAGTCTTGACCATCGCTTCACTAATCCAGCCAGCACCAAAGATTCCCCAGCGAAGTGGTTTGGATTCTGCAGCCTTAAATATATGTGGCTTAGGCAGAGTGCTCATAGTCGTCCTTTACTTATCTGGGTTAGGAACGGTGACATCGCGAACAAATGATTCGAGATCATTGACCGATTGCAAGAAGCCGCGCAAGGTACGCAGAGTTGCACCGAAGTTGGTGAACTCTTCCACCTTTAAGCCATCGACGTCATACATCTTTCTAAACTCCGGGAAGTTTTCTAGAAGTGGGTCAAGGATGCGCGCTTCAATCGGTTCATTAACGCTATTGAGATTTGGGGTAATGCCCATCTCGTTGATCTTTACCTGCCATGCATATGGAGGTGAAATCACAGAGTCGCCACCGAGAATTTCAGACCAGTGCATGTGATTGCGGAACGCGGCCGATAACAAGCGAGTGCGATAGCCGCGCTCGGTATAGACCTTGTGGGCATGTCTAAAGACGGCAACGCCAGCCCATTCGAGAATCTCAGGGTCAACTTTTGCACCCATCTTCTCGGCTCCAACTTTGACCCAGTCATCAACTCGGCCGACCATGATGGTGCAGACAGGCCCCATCTGCGAAATATCTTTTCCTTCTGCTTCACGGCGCTTGAGTCCGCGCTCGATAGCTTCGGCAACAGCGATGGTTTGTGCAACAGAGAAAGAAACTGTCGCGTTGATGCTCACACCCTGATAGGTGGCCTCTTCAAAAGCAGAAATTGCTTCAGACGTTACTGGAATCTTTACGATCATATTCTTAGCAAGTTGAGAGAACTCAACGGCTTGGTCAGTGAGAGCCTTAGCGTTACGGAAGTTACGTGGATCAGTTTGGATAGATAAACGACCATTACGGCCGTTCTGCTTTTCAAACTCTGGCTCAAACAATTTTGCCGCGTTAACTGAAAGTTCCTTGACCATCGCCCAACCAATTTCATCTTCTGTGGCATTTGGATGTGATTTGGCATATTCCTTGATACGTGAAACCCAATGTTCGCTATCTGCCTTGAGCGCGGTGAGTGCAATCACTGGGTTACATGTTGCACCCACGATTCCCCAGGTAAGTGCATCTTTAAGCTCTTTTGGATCTGCCGAGTCATTCCATAAAACTGTCTTGGAATTCTTCTTCATGTAGAGAAATGGTGACTCGCTCATTTTTGATCCTTCGTGGTGCGATTGGTGGTGACTGGGTTTACCTTCTGCCAAGATCCTGATGCGATAGAGCGCTTTGCAGCTGCAATACATTCTGCGGCGGAGTAACAATCAGATGCCGATGGTGCGTATTGCTTACGCTCTAAGACTGACTTAATAAAGAGCGATGCCTCGATTGTTTTGAGATCATCAAAGCTCATTGAGATTCCACGTCCAGGCTGGAAATTGCCGTAGTGGCCATCTCCCGGTGCTGAAAGTGCACGAGTAAAGCCATATTCATGGGCATCGCGAAAAGCGACCTCAAGTTCGGTAAGTCGCTCAAAGTTCCAACGAATTGTTCCGAGAGAGCCACGGACCTCAATGCTGTACTCGCATGAAGGACCAACGCTAATTCGTGAACTTTCAAAGGTTCCGCTTGCACCATTGGCAAAGCGCATCATGCCGGAAGCCCAATCTTCATTTTCAACTGTGCGAAGTTTTCCGGAAGCGTTCTTGGCAAAATGTGATGTGCCAGGCTCGGCTTCGCGACGCTCTTTAATGAATATCTCTGACTGTGCATTAATTTCGGTGATGTCATCGACTACATACTGCGCTAAATCAAAGCCATGTGACATTAAGTCACCTAGAACGCCAGAGCCGGCAAATTCATTGACATAGCGCCAGGTAAAGGCGCCTTCAGGATCATTGACGTAGTCGGCAATCATCTTGATTTCGACGTTATAGATTTTTCCAAGTTTGCCGCCGCGCACTAGCTCGCGCGCATGAGCGATTGCAGGGGATTGGCGATAGTTAAATCCAACCGCTGTCATCAATCCTTTTGCGAGGGCACCTTCTGCGATTTCGCGGGATTCAACTTCGCTGCGTCCCATGGGCTTTTCAATCCAGAAATCTTTACCTGCTTTGATGGCAGCCATGGCAATTTCGTGATGGAGACAGTTGGGAGAACAGATCGAGACGATATCGACATCAGGGTGGTTAATGACATCGAGATAGTTTTCGGTCGCTTGCTCAAAGCCCATGAGGTTGACTGCGTTTTCGCGCGCAGCTGGCAAGGTGTCAGCTGCGATCACTTTACGAATTGCAACGCCAAGTTCAGGGTAACGCTCTGGAACTTGTGAAAGCCCGCGACTATGTACACGACCCATCCAGCCAACGCTGATGAGGCCGTAGCCGAGGGTCTTCTTAGCCATCGACGCCTACTTCACGCGAGCAGCGCGGGTGGCAGCCAAGATATGTTCACGAGTGCGTTGTGCAATCGGGAATGGCATATCGACAGGGCAGCCGTACATATCTTGTTCAATGATGGCGAAGATATCTGGGTTAATTTCAAGTGCGCGCTCAATGATGGGCGCAAACTTTGGAACGCCTTCAAAGCCTGGCTCTGTCATAACTCCCTTAGCAACTGCCTCAACAAATGGAAGGTCATTCTTAAGAGTCTCAGCCAAGATATCTGGATGTACCTGCTTCAAGTGAAGATATCCGATGCGCTCTGGGTAGGCGTTCATCATCTTGATGTTGTCTCCTAGGTAGTAAGCAAAATGTCCGGTATCAAGACACAAGTTTGAATACTTGGGATCTGTCTCTTGTAAGTAACGTTCAACTTCTTGGTAGGTGCCGATATGGCTATCTGCATGTGAGTGGAACTGCTGATGAATTCCGAACTCTTCAAGGAGCGCCTTACCTAACTTATTGTGGCCTGCGGCAAGACGCTTCCATTGTTCGTTAGAAAGGGTGCGAGATTCGCGGGCTTGTCCGGTCTTGTCATCGCGCCATAGATCAGGAATAACAACCAGGTGCTCGACGCCTAACTTTGATACAAGCGTTGCAACAGCAAGTGCTTGATCCCAAGCGCGTTGCCATTGGCTCTCATCTTCTTTATGGAATCCAGTAAAGACAGTTCCGGCAGTCATCTTGAGATTGCGCTTACCAAGCTCATCTTCCAACTGCTTTGGATCTGTTGGCAGATATCCATAAGGCCCGAGCTCAATCCAGTGGTAACCAGCTTCTACAACTTCATCAAGGAAGCGATCCCATGGCACTTGATGAGGTTCGCTGGGAAACCAGACACCCCATGAATCGGGTGCCGTACCTACGCGGATTTGCTGTGTCATGAGTGGCTCCTATTTCTTATCTTTTTTGCCATTACCAAGCAACGGGCGTTGCTTCTTAATATCTACTGCGTATTGAGCATAAGCATCTTGTGTGCTCTTCAAAGTTGAAATCGGCGCAATCGGAACATCCCACCAGCCTTCACCGCCAGGTGAATAGAGAAGTGGATCGCTATTGATATGAATCAAAGTTGCCGTCTTTGAAGACTTCGCTTTCTTTACCGCGGCATGTAAATCCGCAATTGCAGAGGGGGATTCGATAATGCTGATGACATCAATGCCAAGGCTTGCGGCATTTGCAGCTAAATCAACTGGCAACTTCTGTCCGCTTTCAAAGTTATTGCCTGGCGCATCATGGAATCGATATTGAGTACCAAAGCGTTGAGAACCGATGCTTTCGGACAGATGGCCGATGGAAGCAAAGCCATGATTCTGAATAAGTACGATGACAAATTTAAGTCCTTCGGCAACTGCTGAAACTATTTCAGTATGCATCATCAGATAAGAACCATCGCCGACCATCACGATTGGCATCGCACCTGCGCGGGCTGCACCTAAGCCAGCGGCAATTTCGTAGCCCATGCACGAGAAGGCGTATTCAACGTGATAACCGAGAGGCGAACGCACGCGCCATAACTTATGGAGATCACCCGGCAGCGAACCTGCTGCACAAATAACTGCATCTGTGGCATCGGATGCAGATTGCACTGCATGAATAATTTCAGTCTGGCTAGGTAGCGCACGCTTTTGATCAACAAAGGCGGCATCAAGTAGCGCATCCCATTCGCGCTTCTCTTTGGTAGCGCGCGCTGCATAGTCAGGCGAAACTTGGAAGGAAGCCAGAAGTGATGTCAGCTCTGTCAGCGTTTCGCGAGCATCTGCAACAACTGGCAGCGCGCTGCCATGCTTAAAGGCATCAAATGAGGCGATATTGATATTGATAAAACGCACATCTGGGTTTTGGAAGGCGGTACGACTAGATGTTGTGAAATCGCTGTAGCGAGTACCGATTCCGATAACGACATCTGCCTCTTTTGCTAGTCGATTTGATGCAGTTGTACCCGTGGCACCAACTGAGCCTAAATACTGTGGGTGATCCCAGTTGAGCGAACCAACTCCAGCTTGTGATGCACTGACTGGAATCTTTGTCTGCTCGACAAACTTTTGTAGCGCTTCATGCGCATCGGAGTAGATAATTCCGCCGCCAGCGATGATGAGTGGAGCTTTAGCAGATGCAATAACGCGGGCAACTTCGGTAAGTACGGAAACCTCAGCGCGAGGGCGACGAATGTGCCATTCACGATCTGCTAAGAACTCTTCAGGGACTTCAATGATCTCTGCCTGCACATCTTCAGGAAGACAGATTGTGACAGCGCCGGTTTCGACAGGATCTGTAAGTACGCGCATTGCACCTAAGAGCGCAGAGAAGACTTGTTCTGGTCGCTGCACGCGATCAAAGAAACGAGAAAGCGGCTTGAAAGCATCGTTAACAGAGATTGATGCATCGTGTGGCACTTCAAGTTGTTGCAACACTGGATCAGAGGAGCGATTGGCAAAGGTGTCTGATGGAAGCAAGAGCACCGGAAGGCGATTTGTCGTTGCAACTGCAGCACCCGTCAACATATTTGTTGCTCCTGGGCCAACGGAAGCAGCACATGCAAAGGTGGCGCGACGGCGCTTGATACGTGCAAAGGCAGATGATTCATGCACCATCGCTTGTTCATTGCGCGCTTGGTAATAAGGCATCAGCGATGGGTTATCAACAGAGAATTGCTTAAGCGCTTGACCAATGCCTGCAACATTTCCGTGGCCAAAGATTCCAAAGATTCCAGGAATCGTGCGTTCGCGATGGTTGCCATCAACTGTGTATTGATGAGCTAGGAATTCAACAATCGCCTGGCTGACAGTCATCTTTCGCGTTGCCATATCAACTCCTTCCTAAGCTCCGTAGGGCAATCTTGGGTCTGTTTGCTGTGATTGCCAAGTTTGTCGTATCCATGCTTGGTCGGGATGATCGGTGGCATTCCATGCACGCTCTGGGTCAGGACCTGCCATCACATTGAAGAAATAGAGGTCATAGCCGGGACCTGCTGCAGCTGGGCCATGCCAACCATAAGGAACCAGGGCAACATCGCCAGAGTGAATCTCTTCTGCAACATCATAAGGTCGGCTATCAGCAGAAGTTCCGCGGAAGTAACCAAATGGAGAAGATGCGGCAGTTGTTGCACCACGAGTTACTGCGCTTTCAAAGTAATAAATCTCTTCGAGCGTTGACTCTTTTCCTGGCACATAACAATCATGTTTATGAGAAGGAGAGCCAGACCAATTTCCTGCAGGGACAATCACTTCGCAGACAACCATGCGATCGGCATCGAGAGTGTCAGGCATTCCTAAGTTGTGCACCTGCCTAGATTCACGACCTGCGCCACGAATAGCTACCTGCACTTTATCTTTGGGAGTGAATTGAACCGGCTTAGCTACTGTTGCTGGAGTTTCACCCACTGCAATACGACCTGTGCCAGTAATTGTGGCTGAAGTATTAATTGGTAGATAGAGAAAATCTGCCGGTCCATGAAAGACAGATGCGCGACCAGCTAGAACTTGGCTAGCAGCAGGATTGCCAGCGACTACATATTCAACATCGGCGCTAGATCCTTCAAGGAGAAAGATGATGCGCTCGTTGTTATCTGCTGGAAGAGTCAGTGGCTTTGAAAGTGTGCCGATACGAAGGCCGGTGTATTTCCAGCCTTCTGCAGGTGGGTTTGCCGCATCGATATGCACATCCCAATCACCGTGGGCAAGTTCCGATGAACGGAAGAACCACTTCTGTGATTGAGATGGCATCTATCGAACTAGTTCTGTGGGAAGCCGAGGTTGATTCCGCCGTGGCTTGGATCAAGCCAACGAGATGTAATCGCCTTGCCACGAGTAAAGAAGTGAACGCCTTCAACGCCGTGCGCCTTGGTGTCACCGAAGAGTGATTGCTTCCAACCACCGAATGAGTAGTAGGCAACAGGAACAGGAATTGGCACGTTGATACCAACCATGCCAACTTCAATCTCATTCTGGAAGCGACGTGCTGCGCCACCATCGTTGGTGAAGATGGCAGTTCCATTACCGAATGCGCCGCTATTGATGAGCTTTACGCCATCGTCATAGCTCTTCACGCGAACTATTGAGAGAACAGGCCCAAAGATCTCTTCGGTGTAGACCTTAGAGTTAGTTGGAACCTTGTCGACCAGAGTTGGTCCAAGCCAGAAACCATTTGGCTCGCCATCAACCTTGGGATTACGACCGTCAACAACAACTGTTGCGCCATCTTTCTCGGCAATATCAATATATGAAGCAACCTTGTCACGGTGTTCTTTGGTGACAAGAGGACCCATATCGCAGCCGCGACGACCGTCACCGGTGCGAAGCTTGCCCATACGTTCAACAATCTTAGGAATCAACTTATCTGCAACGGGTTCAACTGCGACAACAACTGAGATTGCCATGCAGCGCTCGCCGGCGCTGCCGAAGCCTGCATTGATGGCTGAATCTGCAACGAGTTCAAGATCTGCATCTGGAAGAACGAGCATGTGGTTCTTGGCGCCGCCGAGCGCTTGAACGCGCTTGCCTGAACGTGATGCGGTCTCGTAGATGTATTGCGCAATCGGAGTGGAGCCAACAAATGAAATTGATTCAACATCTGGGCTAGTAAGAAGTCCGTCTACAGATTCTTTATCGCCATTGAGTACGTTAAAGACACCATCAGGCAAGCCCGCTTCTTTCCAGAGCTTGGCAATCCAGATTGATGCGCTCGGATCTTTCTCAGATGGCTTAAGCACGACGGTGTTACCGGCCGCGATAGCGATCGGATAGAACCACATTGGCACCATTGCCGGGAAGTTAAAGGGGCTGATGATTCCGACTACGCCAAGTGGCTGACGGGTTGAATACACATCTACGCCGGTTGAGACATTTTCAGAGTAGAAGCCTTTAAGTAGGTGAGGGATACCTGTTGCAAATTCAACGACTTCTTGGCCACGCGTAATTTCACCGAGGGCATCTGAGAGAACCTTGCCATGTTCGCTAGTGATGATTTCAGCGAGCTCTGACTTCTTATCGTTAAGTAGTTCGCGGAACTTAAAAACAATCTGTTGGCGCTTAGCAAGTGATTCATCGCGCCACTTAGGGAATGCATCTTTGGCGGCCTTGATAGCTGCGTTAATTTCTGCCTGATCGGCAAGAGCAACTCGCTTTGTCTCTGTTCCTAGCGCTGGGTCATAGACCGGAAAAGTTCTTCCTGATTTACTGACAAATTCAGCGCCATTGATCCAGTGATTGACGATTGTGCTCATTTTTCCCCCTTGGCTTAAGGCTCCGATAATAGAGGTCAAGTTGCGATACCCGTAAGTCGCACTTAGACTGCGCAACGTTTAAGGGGAGTACCTAGATACAGCTACCTCGTCAATACGGTGTAACAACCCGGGGCGCTGGCCGAGAGTCAATTTCGGTTAGGAAGACCTTGACCACGTTCTCATTCGCGCGAGTCAAGGAGCCTTTTCATGGATGTTTCAATACTAGTTTGGTCACTCACTGTCGGAGCAATTCTTCTGCTCGTCATAGTCGATCTCTTTACCGTCAGCGCAAAGCCCCACGAAGTTAAATTTAAAGAGGCCGCCAGCTGGTCCATCTTCTATATCGGACTCGCTATCGCCTTTGGTATCTGGGTCTGGAACCAATATGGCAGCCAGATGGGAACAGAATTCTTTGCCGCTTATCTCGTTGAGAAGTCGCTCTCTGTAGATAACCTCTTCGTCTTCGTCATTATCTTGGCGCAGTTCGCAGTCCCTGGCATCTACCACCAGCGCATCCTGCTCTTCGGAGTTATCTTGGCGCTGGTTTTGCGCACAATCTTTATTGCAGTCGGTGCAGCAGCGCTCGCAGCATTCGCCTTCACCTTCGTTATCTTCGGTGCAATTCTGATTTGGACAGGCGTTGGACTCTTTAGGCACTGGGATGAAGATCCAGAACCTGGCGACAATAAGCTGGTCAAAATTATGCGCAAGCGCATCGCCATGGTCGATGAATACCACGGTACAAAGCTTTTTATCATCCAGAACGGTAAGCGCTACGCAACGCCGATGTTTATGGTGATGGTTGCAATCGCGTCTACAGATTTACTCTTCGCTCTCGATTCAATTCCAGCGACTTTCGGTGTGACCTCAGAAACATTCTTGGTCTTCTCGGCCAATGCTTTTGCACTGCTCGGTCTGCGCGCCCTGTACTTCCTCGTGAAGGGGCTCTTGGACCGATTGGTCTACCTATCTCTCGGGCTCTCAATCATTTTGATGTTTATCGGAGTGAAGTTGATCATGACCTACCTTCACGAAGAATTCGCCTCAATTCCTAAGATTCCAACCTCTATCAGCCTTGGAGTAATCGGTACTATTCTTGTTATAGCGACAGTGGCTAGCTTGGTGAAGACAAAGTCTGATCCATCTGCCAAGGCACACGCCGGTCGCATTACAGGAAGCCATGAAGATGAAGAGAGAAATAGCTAAAGGCTGGAAGTTAATTCCATCTGCTCTCCGTAAGACCATTGTGTCGGTCATTGGATCGACGCTCATCATTGTGGGCTTACTTCTCTCTGTACTCCCTGGACCATTCACTATCCCGCTAGTGATTCTCGGGTTGCTCGTTCTTGGCCTTGAATTTGCGTGGGCTCAGCGCACACTCGAAAGAGTGAAAGAACAAGGTGCAAAGCTGAACCCTAAGAAGTTTTTTAAGAAGTAACGTCTTTCTTAGCAAACTTCATGATGGCTAGTGCGTAGAAGAGTATTCCTGCCATAGCGCAATAAGAAGCGCCTCGAATCATCTGCGACCAATCGATAGTAATCGAGAGCGCATCAAACCAACTAAAGGCATAGTGCACGGGTAACCACTCGCGCACGACACCCAGTGCGGTAATTGCATCCAGAATATTGAGCAAGATTGAGATTCCGACAGCAACGCCAACGGCGCCGAGTGGCGCATCGGTGCGAACGCTTAAGTAAAAGGCGAGCCCTGCAACAAAGAGAAGTGAAATCGCTAAATACCCAGTCATGATCCCGATACGTGAAAGCGCTGTTGCGTTATCAAAGTTTGCGCCCAGGGGAGTCTGTAGCGGTTTAAATCCGAAGGCGATAGCGCCGACAATCCAAGCTGAGAGCGGGACCAATAAAACAGCGATAAGCGAAAGTGTCAGACTGACCTTGATCTTTTGAAGTAAAAGGCGTGTACGCGGAACAGGGGATGCGAGTAGATAGCGCAACGTTGACCACGATGCTTCACTCGCCACTGTGTCGCCATTGAAGAGCGCGATTACGGTGACAAGTAAGAAGGGAGTAGAGAAATAGAGCATTGTGGTGGTGAAGTTGGCAGCTCCCAGCGTTGCTAAACCGATTAAGTCGGTTGTGCCAGAGCCAAGACGAGTAGGGCCGCCACTATTTCCAGATGGACCGAATTTCACTGCGATGGCAACGAGAATTGGAAGTGAGAGCACGAAGCCATAGGCAAAGGCGGTGCGCTTGCGCTTAAGTTGGCGATAGAGCTCTACGCGATACGGAAGAGTTTGATTTGCTTGATATGTCATGACAACTCCTTGCCGATAACTAAGTCATCACCAATTAACTCAAGGAAGATCTCTTCCAGGCTTCTTGCTTGTCGGTTCTTGGTCAGAATCTTCTTCATCGGACCAAAGGCAATCAATTTTCCGCGGTGCATAAGCACAACGTGTGAACAAGTCTGTTGGACTTCTGCAAGTAGGTGAGAAGAGACAATCACAGTGCGGCCAGTCTTTGCGTAATCCTTCAGAACTTGGCGCATCTCAGCTATCTGTTGTGGATCAAGTCCGTTGGTAGGTTCATCCAAAACCAGTAGATCTGGCATACCAAGCATGGCTTGTGCAATTGCTAAACGCTGACGCATTCCTTGGCTATAAGAACGAACCTTCTTATCGAGCGCGGTTCCTAACTTGGTAATGCTGATGACTTCATCAAAATACTTATCTCCGCTGCGCCCAATTGATTTCCAATAGAGATCAAGATTCTCACGACCGGTGAGGTGCGGTAAGAATCCTGGGCCTTCAACAAAGCTTCCGAGGTTTGCTAGAGCTGGAGATCCGGGATAGACAGCTTTGCCATCCATATAGATAGAACCTTCAGTTGGGAAGATAAGGCCCATCAACATGCGGAGCGTGGTTGTCTTTCCTGCGCCATTAGGGCCCAAAAGTCCAACTACTTGTCCACGACTTACTGTAAATGAAAGATCATCGACTGCGCGATAACCATCTTTGTAGGTCTTAGAAAGGTTTTCGACTTGTACTAAGAAATCTTCATCACGTTCTTGTGCAGATGGACGTGGTCTACGGATATAAACAATAACGATCGCTCCAACGAGAGTAAGTAACGCCAAGATGGGCCAGAGCCAATTAGCGCTTGAGCCTGCTGCAGGTAGCGCGTTAATGACTGGGTATTCCAAAGGAGATAGCGCTGTCACAGAGTAGAAGGCAGGAGATTTAGGCAGTTCATAACCTTGATCCGTACTTGAAATTCCAATCGCCACAGTGTCACCTATTGCTGCATCGAGAATAACTGCAGGAAGTGTGACTGTGATGTCACGGCCTTCTGCTGGAATATTGGTCAATCGAATTGGGGCAACAATGCCATTTGGTTGTGAAATTGCGCCACTTGGTGACTTGGTGACAAGTGAGAAGAAGAGTGTTGCCTCTCCGGTGGTACTTGTAACTCGCACCTTGATTCGAGATGAACCTGTTACTGAAATTGGCTCTTGCAGCACTGCGCTATCTAAAAATCCGCTCTGGCCAGGAACAAAAGCTGGACTAAATCCAGCAAAACTTGAAGCCACAGTGGCAGCCAAACTTCCGGCTGACCCAATTCCAGGGAGAGAAGAAATAGCGCTAGGAATTCCACCGACTGGATATGACATTGCTGCAGGCTGCGCAAGGAGTGGAAGCTTCTTCATCACTGCTTCAAAAGGTAGACGCGTTGCAGTAAATGACTTTGGAATGGCAGTTGAATCCTGGAGAGAGATTGAGCCATTGGTCTTGGTAAATTGGAAAAGAGGGAATTCTATCTCTCGCTTTAACAAATGCTTATCAAACCAGCGAGAGTACTGCTCTTGTAGATACTTCTTCTCATCAGCTCCACCGTCATGGCCTGCAGCGTGCCAGATCATTGAGAGTGGAACGCCGTTCTTCTTTAAGACTGCAGCAGTCTGTGAACTTTCATTTAATGGAAAGAGTGAATCTGCCTGTCCTTGCGATAGCAGCGTTGGTGCCTTGATAGAAGAAAGGAATGAGACTGGAGAGACAGAACGTAGAAGCTTTCGTTCTGCCGCACTTGGCTGCCCATTCATGACCGCGCTCTTGTAAGCAGAACACCATTCATTAGTGAGGGCGCCACATTCACCTAAGTAGGCGCTCTGTAAGGTGGCTAGAGCAAAGAAGGTGCCGGTCCAAATTTTCTTAAAGGGTCCTGCCTCTGCCAGGTCGCTCGATGATTGCGGAAAGAGCGCTTGGCTTAAATCGTTCCAGGTAATGTCGGCAACAACTGCATCAATACGCTTATCTTGTGATGCAGTTAGTAGCGCTGCAGCACCTCCGTAAGAGCCACCTGCAATACCTACGACAGGATCGCCCATGCGATCTTGCAGAACATCCTTACGTTTACCTAACGTAGTTATGAGCTGCTGAACATCTGCAATTTCTGCAGAGAGCGAGTTCATGGAAATCTGCCCAGTTGATTTTCCGAATCCGCGGGCGGTCCAAGTCATAACAACATAACCACGTTTTTGAAACGCTTGCGCTTCGGTAACGACTGAATCTTTTGAACCACCAAAACCATGTGCAAGAAGAATCGCGGGAGCCGGAGTTTTCTTAGGCAGGTAGATTGAAGTATCGATGAAGACACCGGGCGCTGTTTGCTGGGATTTACTTGTGACCTCGGCCGCAACAGAGTGAATTGGGAAGAGCGCAGTTACCGTTAAAGCCAATACGAGCGCGCGCAATTTCATTGTGCAAAGATATTGCCATTCTCAGCCTGCTGCATAATGAAAGCTTGGGTATTCTCGGCTCATGATGTTTCGATCAAAATTGAGCCCAGTGATTGTGGGTCTTGTCACTATCTTGATTTCGACGCTCGCAGTTGCACCGCAGGCAGACGCTGCCAAGTCAAAGTTTTACGTCGCCAAAATGGTCAAAGCTCACTTACCGAGTGCACCTAATAATGGAACCGATGATTACCGTTGTTTTCTCTTAGATCCTAAAGTGACTGAAGACTCAATCATTAAATCGGTTGAATTTGTGCCGCAGAAGAAGGCTTATGTCCATCACGCGATTATGTTCCGCGTTACTCAAGCCGATGTTGCGGAAGCCGTTGCTGCAGATAAGAATGGCAGAGGCTGGCCATGTTTTGGTGGCTCAGGTTTAGGTTCGATGTTCTCATCCTTTCTGACATCGCCATGGTTAAGTTCTTGGGCCCCTGGTCGTGGAAAAGATGTATCTCCTAAGGGTTATGGAATTCCCTTTAAGAAGGGCGAGAAGTTAGTTCTGCAGGTTCACTACAACTTACTTGCAGCACACCACGGAAAACTTCAAACAGATCAATCAAAGATCATCATTGAAGCGATACCTGCCAAGGGAGCAACGGTTAAGCAGTTGCAGGTCGAGCTTTTCCCCGCACCTGTTGAATTAGCATGCCCGGCAGGGGTCACCGGTCCGCTCTGTGATCGCAAGAACTCGCTTCTTGATTTAGCTGCACGCACCAGCACTACAAGTGCCTTTGAAGCAGCTGGCATCAATGTTCTCTGCAAGAACGATCCATTTAATCCAAAGCCAAGCTTGATTTCTCGTTGCGACAAAGTGATGGATAAGCACCTCACTGTTATTGCTGCAGCGCCTCACATGCACTTGCTTGGTCGCTCTCTCAAGTTGATTCTCAATCCAGGAACAGCATCTGAGAAAATACTTCTGAATCGTCAGAACTATGATTTCGATGATCAGTCATCAACAGTTTTGCGGACCCCGGTCAAAGTAGCTCCTGGCGACACGATTCGCGTTGAATGCACCTTTGACCCAACTCTGCGACAGAAGTTGCCGGCGTTAAGAAATCTAGAGCCGCGATACGTCACATGGGGTGAAGGTTCTTCAGACGAGATGTGCTTAGGCGTTATCGCTGCAACACGCTAGCGATAAGCCCATCGGTTGCACGTTCAATCATTTCAAGTACTTCCTGATAAGCCTCAATAGTTTCGCCCCAAGGATCAGGAACTTGTAACTGTTCTGCCTCCGGTGAAGTGGGATCGATATGGCTCAGTGATGGATCAAAGGATCTGAGCATCAAAACCTTGGCCTTATCAGCATCGCTGCGAGCCCCATTGAGAAGATTGGCGCGATTAGTCAGATCCATAGGCAGAATTAAATCTGCCTCGTCAAAGAAGTCCAGTCGAAACTTTCGCGACGTATGTTCAAATGTGTAACCAGCAGCTTTCCAGGTCTTCTCCGATAAATGATGCGCGCCTTCTCCATCATGCCAACCCGAAGTACCACTGCTCGTAACAATGAATTTCGGGTTGGTGATTTCTAAAGTCTTGTTATGCAGAACGGCAGCTGCCATAGGTGAGCGACAAATATTGCCAAGACAGACCATTTCCACGCGGATCACATCTTGCGCGCTAAGGCTCTTTAGGTATTCGTGCTGCACCAGGTGACCATATCCAAGCCGCGCTAGTTTCTGCCATTATTTACGGCATGACATCCGCAGTCTTGGTTGAAGAGTTAAGTGAAGATCAATGGCAGCGATATCGCGATATTCGGATTGCAGCCCTTGAAAGCGATGGACATGCTTTCGGCAGTAGCTTGGAAGCAGAGCTGCTTTACAGCGAAGAGGAGTGGCGTTCTAAAGCGCGTCAGTATGTTGGAATTGTTGCATCTGTTGCTGGCGAAGATATCGGCATCATGACAGTTGAAAACCTTAAGGGCGATTTTGGAGCCACGGCCTGGGTCGGAAGTTGCTGGGTTAATCCTGAATATCGCCAACATGGAGCCTTGCGTGCTCTCTTTCAATATATGGATTTACAAGCCAACAAACGTAACTGGCAGAAGCAAGGTCTGGGAGTCTGGATTGATAATGAGATTGCGATAAAGGCATACGAAAGAATTGGCTTTGTCACTATGGGAGAGCCTCAAGAAAGCACCCGAAAACCGGGGTTGTTCTACCAACGAATGATTAGAGAAGCAGTCCTGTAGCTACTCTGCAATATCTTGCAGTTGAATTCGATATTGGCGCTTTCCAGACTCAAGGACGTAGGAGTCATATAACTTACGCGCAGTTGCGTTATCTTCATCTGTATTCCAATAAAGACGAGAACATTTCATTTCTAGAGCATATGCCTTAACGTAATCAATCAGAGCACGTCCTGCGCCTTGGCCACGAACCGATGGATCCACGAAGAGATCTTCGAGATAGCAATGTCCATTAGGAGACCATGTTGAATTCTGTAAGTTATATGTTGTAAATCCAATAACTTCGCCATCAGATTCAGCAACTGCGCACTTCATATTGAATTCAGAATCCATGATGCGATTCCAGGTCCGCTCTGTTTGTTCAGGAGCTACGGCAGTCTTGTAGAAATCTAAATATCCTTGCCAGAGAACCAACCAGCGCTCTTTATCGCTAGCTGTTATTGGGCGAACTACCGCTGTCATGACAGAGAGAATCCAGGATATTCGTCAGTAACGAGCAGAATTGCATATCCGTAAACGCGATTCCAGAATTTAACTGTTCCTAGAACTATATCTAGCGCCCATCGTGGATATGTGCCAGTTGACCAAGTCACGATCCAAGCAATGAAAGTAGTGACGAGAGCAAGCAGCGCATATACCAGCCCAACAATGACGAGCGGAATGGCAAGAATCCACTTTACAAGTGGCATGAAACGATTCAGTTTCTTTCCACCATCAACATCAGGAAGAAGAACTGCAATATTGGGATTACGTTCAATAGAAGGGTAGTCATCGGTAAGTAAGAGAACGTAGGCAACTAAGCGAGTTTCAAGTTCAATAAGACCGTGATTAAAAGATAAGACGTAACTTGGATAGATTCCACGAACAACGAGTGCCAGTACAACCGGCAGGATGATTAGGCCAGTTGCCCATGCTTCATCTGCCATAGGGGTGAAGGCAATAACAAAGACCACAACTGGCACAGCCAGGATGCCTCTCCAGAACACAGTCTTCTTGTCACGGTTCTCGAGTTGGACATTGATGATTGTTTCTACTTGATTAGCCATGTGTCAATCTTAGTCTGCGCGTATACCCTTACCTAATGAGTACACGTGAATATGCGGTAATAACAGGAGCAAGCAGTGGGATCGGCGCAGCAACAGCGCGGTTACTTGCTGATAATGGCTATCACGTCATCGCTGCAGCCAGACGCACAGAGCGCCTTAATGAGCTTGCCAAGAGCAATTCAGAGATTGAAGCGTTCGCTCTTGATGTCACTGACCAAGCAAGTGTTGATTCACTTGCCGCACACCTTTCTGGAAAGCCAGTTGCAGTATTAATCAACTGCGCAGGTGGAGCATTTGATTTTGACCCTGTCACAGAATCAGATCCAGAGATTTGGAAGAAGACCTTTGACATCAATGTGGTGGGCTCAGTTCGCATGGTGAAAGCGTTAACGTCGCTCATGATTTCTCATGGACGTGGTCACATCGTCTTGATCTCATCTACAGCCGGCCATCGCGCCTATGAAAATGGTGGGAGTTATGTCGCTGCCAAGTTTGCCGAAACTTCCCTCGCCGAAACCCTGCGCTTGGAACTCAACGGCAAGCCAATTCGCGTCACTGAGATAGCGCCAGGCATGGTCAAGACCGATGAGTTTGCCACGGTGCGCTTTAGCGGAGATGTCGATCGAGCAGCCAAAGTTTATGAAGGAGTAACAAGACCATTAACGGCAGATGATGTTGCTGAATCTATTCGTTGGTCAGTGATGCTGCCTGATCATTTCAATATTGATTCAATGACTATTCGCCCATTGGCGCAAGCTGCGCAACATAAGGTCTATCGCCAGCCTCTGTAAAAATTAAATCACAACTCTAAATTGAGCAAGCGTGGAATCGGTGGCGTAAGCGATGCGCACGCCAGCAGCACGCGATGCCTGTAACCCGGAGACAATCTGTTCGGTAAGAACTTCACCTGGCGCCACAACTGCAACACCTGGGGGATAGGGCGCAATTAAATCTGCAGAGATGCGACCAACTGCGCTCTTAGCATCGACCAACTCTGTCTTTGCGAAGTAGGCATCGCGCATCGAAGTCGCTCTTTGTGGAATGACTGACCAACTCAAAGCAGTTGCACTTTCGCGGCGTTGCTCTTGGCGCTTCTTGAGAATCGGAATTAAGACATCGGCTAAGCGCTCAAAATCCGCTGCGGTATCGGCAATTGTGGCGAGAAAGACGATGGTGTCGCGATCAGCCATTTCAACCCGGATGCCTTCTTTTTGTAAATCTTCCTCAATATCGACACCTGATGCACCTAATTGCTGCACTCGTAGAACTAACTTGGAAGGATCAAATCGTCCAGCTGGGAAATCACTTGGATAGAGGAAGATAGGTAGCGCAAATTCTGCCTGCACCGTCTCTTTAAATCGGTGGATATTTTCTAGCAGCAGTCCAAGTAACTCTTCACCGCGAGTTTGCAGAAGCGCGCGCACACCATCGATAGAGGCAAGGGGTGCACCTGCAGGAGAAGTCGTGTGAGTAGTTTCAAAGCTCTGTTCAAGTCTTTCGGCGCTTAGCAATTCAGTGCGTGCAAGTAATAACGCAGAGGCGCTATATCCCGGAAGTGCTTTGTGAGTACTTGTGATGAGGGCATCCGCACCCATCTGAAAAGCATGCTGGGGCAATTGTGGGTGGAACCCAAAATGGCCGCCCCAAGCAGCATCTAATATGACAGGTACTTTCTGTTGATGCGCCACCTTAATCAGAGCTGGTAAATCTGAAATTGTTCCAAGGTATCCAGGTTCGGTGAGCAAAATTGCAATTGGTTTTTCTGCAAGTGCTCTCTCTAGTTCAGCAACAGCAATTCCAAGTGGCACACCCGTTGTGCTATCAATTTCAGGGTTCATCCAAATTGGTTCAAGACCTGCAAGCACAAGAGCGCTTAAAACAGATCGGTGCGCCGTTCTTGAAACGGCAACCTTGTCACCTGGTTGACCTAGGGCGAAGATAATTGCTTGATTTGCATGGGTAGAACCACCCGTTGAAAAGCGTGCGTAATCTGCGCCCCAGAGCTTGGCAGCTAGCGCCTCTGCCTGACGAAGCGTCTGGTTGGTAAGTTTGATTTCATCGAGTCCGCCATAGAGTGGAGTATCAGAATCAACAACTGCGCCTAGGCCTTCATCAAGCGCGCTTGTCTTCTGCTTATGGCCAGGAATTGTGAATGGTGTGCGAGCCTTCTCGAAGTACGAAAGGTAGGCATCCAGCAGCGGTGCGCTCTTTCGCAGGTTACTCATGTGGCAAGCCTAACTTGTACCAAGCGGTATGACGGCCTGCATAAAGTTTGTAGGGGCTTAGAATTATCGGCATGACAGCAAAGGATCCTCTCCCGCAATCACGCCATTTGGCCACTGAGATTCCAGGGCCACTTTCGACTGCAGCGATGCAGCGTCGCAAAGAGGCGGTTTCAGGGGGACTAGGAACTGCGCTTCCAGTAATTGTCAGCCGCGCACAAGATGCCATCATCGAAGATATCGACGGAAACCGCATCATTGATTTTGGTGCAGGTATTGGCGTTGTCAACGTTGGAAACTCTGCACCTCGCGTTGTGAAAGCTGTACAAGAAGCGGTAGCGACATTTACGCACACCAACTTCACCACTGTTCCTTACATGGGTTACATCGAAGTCTGCGAAGCTCTCAATCGACTTACGCCAGGTGACTTTAAGAAGAAATCACTTCTACAAAACTCAGGTGCTGAAGCAGTTGAAAATGCCATCAAGATTGCACGTCATTACACAAAGCGTGCAGCAGTTGTTGTCTTTGAGCATGCGTATCACGGTCGCACAAACCTGACGATGGCGCTGACTGCAAAGAACATTCCATATAAAGATGGATTCGGTCCATTTGCCAACGAGATCTATCGCATGCCTCTGCCTTATGCATACCGCTGGTTAGGCAACCCTGAAACCATTACTGCAGATGCGCTAGATATGGTCACACATAAGATTGAGAAAGAAATTGGCGCCCAAAACGTTGCTGCCATTCTGATTGAGCCAGTGGTTGGCGAAGGCGGATTTATGGTTCAGCCAGAAGGCTTTATGCCAGGGCTACAAGAGTTTGCAACGAAAAATGGAATCGTCTTCATCGCAGATGAAGTTCAATCAGGTTTTGCTCGCACCGGAAAACTCTTTGCGGTAGAGCACGAAGGCATGACGCCTGACATGATTATTACTGCTAAAGGAATTGCCGGTGGACTTCCACTTGCAGCTGTTACCGGTCGCGCTGAGATTATGGATTCATCTCATGTAGGTGGCCTTGGCGGCACTTATGGTGGTAACCCAATCGCTTGTGCTGCAGCTCTTGCTGCTATTGAAACTATTCAGGAAGAGAAGCTGGTCGATCGCGCAGCTCACATTGGTTCTATTCTCTTTGAGACTCTCAATGGCCTTAAAGCTAAGTACCCAGTCATCGGCGATGTCCGTGGGCGAGGTGCGATGGTTGCAATTGAATTAGTGAAGCCCGGAACAAAAGATCCAAACCCAGAAGCGATGGCAAAGGTTGTTAAGTATTGCCATAGCCATGGTCTTCTTGTCTTGACCGCCGGCACCTATGGCAACGTAATTCGTTTCTTGCCACCTCTTGTCATCACAGACGAACTCCTGCGCGATGGCCTTTCGGTTCTCGCCGAGGGTTTTGCGACTCTCTGACCTTCAAGAATCACCGCGCTTTCTCACCCCGCTTGGGGTGATTCTCTCTTCCTTTACGCGTAAATCTGTATCACCCTAACCCTATGCCGAAGAAAAAGGGTGAGAGCGCCTTCGAAGTTGCACCTGGGGTAACTCTCTCGCGCACTTTGATTCCAGCGCTTCCACCCAATTACATCTCTCGAAAGAGCCTCTTTCCCCTTTTCGATAATGGACCCGGCAGCACAACTGTTGTTATAGGACCTGCAGGTTATGGAAAAACTTCTCTTGTCTCCGAATGGGTTCTGTCACGTCAAGAGAAAGTTATCTGGTTAACCCTCACAGAAAGAGATTCGTTGGCAGATATGTCTGCGCTCTTTATTCAGGCGACTCGAAATGTGATTCCAGGATTTGGAAACTGGTTTGATAGCGAACCTACGATGCGCCCAGTAGAGATTGTTCGTAGGTGGGGCAATGATCTCTTGGCAACTGGAGAGAAATACATTTTTGTCATTGATAACTTGCGCGAGAACACTTCAAGAGATGTAGATATCGCAGTTAAGTTAGTTGAGCAATTCCCTCAGAATGTGCAGTTCATATCCGTTCGACGAGACTCGATTGAGAATGTCTACGCCACATTCTCATCACGCGGAGTGCTCAAAGTTATTGGGAAGAGCGATTTGGTGTTCTCTGAAGAAGAGATTTCTACTCTTGCTTCTGGACACGGAATTAACCTTGATGAGTTGGGCATTCGTGAATCGCTTAAAGCTGCCATGGGATGGCCATCTGCAGTCTCAATGCTTATGTATCAAATAGGCATGAATAAGAGACCAGTAGATTTCGAAAAGATTGCAGCTTCTCAGAATGACCCGCTACGAAGCTTGGCTATCTCGGTGATTGAAGGACTTGATACTTCTGTGCGTTCAATCCTGACAGCGCTAGCAGCGCTGCAAGAGTTTAATCACGAGCAGGCAGAGGTAATCCTGCAAGAGGAATACTCGTATGACCAGATTAATCGACTGGCCTTAGACGGTAACTTTTTCTCTCAGACAGGAAGTCCCGAGCAAACTTTTGAGTTCTCAAAGTTAATGCGCGAAGTACTCATTGCTGACTTGCGATTAGATCCGACGAAGAAAAAACGCATTCACGCAGCGCTCCTTGCCTATCACGAGGAGCGGAATGAACCCTTCTTCGCACTCGAGCATGCCTACCTATCCGAGAACTTGGAGAAAGTTGGATCGCTATTTCCTGATGCTGCACGAGTACTACAAGCAACTGGACGCGGTAATGAATTAATTCGTTGGTCAGTTTTTGCTGGCGACAACAGTCCGCTCGGCCTGTTAAAGAGAGCAACTGTTGATTTGGCTGGACGACTCGCAAATCAAGATTTTCACTCCGTAGTGAGCTTGGCTGATCGCATGGTTTTTGAAGCCCAAGGGACTGAGTTAGAGGGTTTCATCAGTCAGATAACCAGTGCCTCACGGGCTTATCTCAATTTCTCGCTCGCGAATTTCACTGAGATGGATGAGAACATTTCAAGAGCCCTACAACCTGTCAATGACCCGCTGATGCTCGGGATTGAAGAGCAGATCGCGCTATTGCGATTAGCAGCTATGCGCCACTTCATCGTCGATGAGAAAGAAAAGCTGGAGGAAGTTCTTAAGAGAGCACGTAGCCTTGCCGCTTCTTCCAAGATATCGCAGAGCCATCTCATGCTTTCGTCAATCAATGCTATGCATCTCTTCCAAATTGGGGATTACCGTCGCGCTTATGAGGCAGCATCAATTTCATATTCACAGTTCAATAATCGCAACTATGTCGGCGTCTTTGGCCCGTTGGATTCACTCTTTGTCATCGCCTATTGCTTGCTGGAGTTTGCAAGACCTCTAGAAGCCCACGCCAAGTTTGCTCAGATTCGTGATTTAGCCGAGCAATGGAAGCAATGGAGTTGGCATTTCCGAGCCGACGGTTTCCTGGCTCGAGACTTAGCACTGAAGGGATTTATCCCTGAGGCACTTGAAAATATTAAGGAAGCTCACCAAAGAGCAGAGCAGATTGATTTCTCTCACCAACTCGATGGAATCATCGACTTGAGTGAAATCTTTATTCGTTTTCAAGTAAAAGATTTTGATCGACTGAGAACTTTGCTAGATAGAGCGCCTAAGACGCGATTGACCCGCCAAATTAAGCTCCACTACGATGAAAAAGTTGGGGATCAAAAAGTCCACGAAGAGCTCAAAAGATTGCCGTCGTTCACGCCTCGCGAAAAAATCTGGAAGCATCTCGTGGAGGCTAGTTTGGTTATTGACCAAGAGAATCTCGCGTTGAAAGAGATTAAGAAGGCCCTCGAAATTGGCGCTCTTGTAGGAGCCAAGGAGACATTTTTGCGTCAAGCAAATGAGATGGGTACCCTGCTGATTAAGGCGGCGAACGATAAACCGACTGTGTATCTTGAAGATCTCGCTTCTGCTGTAGCAGAGCGCATCAAGAGCAATGCAGTGACAACCTCTGAATTTTCCTCTGCTCTGACAAAGCGCGAGATTGAGGTACTACGTCATCTTTCAACAGACCGCCCAATCAGCGCGATTGCAGGGACATTACACATATCAATCAACACAATGAAGACGCACCTGAAGAATCTCTACCGCAAGATGGGTGTTGAAAATCGCACTCAAGCAGTGGATAAAGCCAAAGCTAACTTCATCCTTTAATGCGCGTGCAATACTTGGCTTATGCACGAGCCAGTTATGATTTCTGAGCGGCTTGAACTACATCATATTTCTGTAGCCGGAATAATCGAGCTCTTTGAGAGTAAGAGCGACCAGAGCGCGATCGCTGGTCGGGACTTCACAAATCCCCACAAGAACTTGATTGAGAATTCTGGGCCGCTTGCCTGGCGCGTGCCGCAGGTAAAGATTGATCCAACGCTGAACAAGTGGTTTGTAAGATTTATCGTTCTCAAAGAAAGCCGGGAAATCATTGGAAGCACCAGCTTCCATGGCGCACCCGATAGCGAGGGAATGATTGAGATTGGACTTGGCATAGAGCCAGCTTTTCAAGGTCAAGGCTTTGCCAAAGAGGCTTTGCTTTCCATGTGGCGATGGGCTGTGACTTTTCCAGAAGTTCGAACCTTGAGATACACAGTAAGTCCAGATAATCTGCCATCTATTGCAGTGATCAAATTCTTCGGCTTTGACTTTAAAGGTCAGCAGATGGATGACATCGATGGACCAGAAAATATCTACGAGATCAGCGCAGTTGAGTTTTCAAAGAGATGGGGCCGCAATGAGTGATGACTTTGATGCAATTGTCGGCGATATCGATGATGAACTAGATCTGACTTTGTATGCAGATGCTGCCGAATTATCTGAAGAGGTAACAGTTCAGATTTTGGCCGCTATTGAGAAAGGGCTCAAACTCAAGAGCCAATTCCATTTGGTGCTCACTGGCGGAACGCTGGGCGTTCAAATTTCCGAAGCGCTAGTGCATGAATTCAATGCGGATTTAGATGCCTTCAAAGGGCTACACATTTGGTGGAGCGATGAGAGATTTGTTGCAGCCGATAGCGTAGAAAGAAATGCTTTTCCCTTTCATGAGAACGTGAAGAATCTGCAGATCAGTATCCATGAAGGGTTAGCAAGCAATAAGGCCAAGAGCGTGCAGGAAGCAGCCAGCGATTATGCGCTGGCGCTTGAGAACGTTGATATTGATTTAAATGTACTTGGACTAGGACCTGACGGCCATGTTGCTTCACTCTTTCCAGGAATGACAGATATTGATGATCAACGTCGGATAATCGCAATCACAGATTCACCGAAACCACCTGCAGAGCGAATTTCATTTACGATGTCAATGATTAATAGCGCACAAGAAGTCTGGATTGTGGCAGCGGGAGAGAGCAAAGCTGAAGCAGTTACGAAGATTATTGAAGGTGATCTCTCAATACCTGCAAGTTATGTTCGAGGAAATTCTCATACTCGTCTGATTGTCGATACCGAAGCCTTTTTCTCAGAGTAAAACTCCGTAATTTCTGCAGAATTTCAGGGAAGTGCAGTGGCTCATATAGACTACGAGCCTCAACGTTGAGCGTCTTTTTAAGCGAATAGGCACCTTCATGACAACAACCAATTTTGGAATGGTCGGTCTTGGACGCATGGGCGCCAATATCGTCAGGCGCCTTGCTCGCCACAACATCACATCTGTTGTCTATGACGTTAGCCCAGATGCGGTAAAGGCGCTGGCTTCAGAAGGTTCTATTGGCGCAGCCGATATGGCAGAACTCGCCGCAAAGCTTGCTACGCCCCGCACAGTCTGGATTATGGTTCCGGCTGCTGTCACTGATTCAACGATTGCTGCTATGGCTGAGCACTTATCTGCGGGCGACACCATCATTGATGGCGGAAATAGTTATTACAAGAATGACTTGAAAAATGCAGAACTTTTAAAGGCAAAGGGAATTCACTTTGTCGATGTCGGAACTTCTGGTGGTGTGTACGGACTAGAGCGCGGTTATTCGCTGATGATCGGTGGAGATAACGCTGTTGTAAAGGCGCTCGATCCAATCTTTAAAGCGCTCTGCCCAGGAGTTGAATCAGCAGAGCGCACTCCCGGTCGCACAGGCGAACCAACACAAGCAGAGTATGGATACCTGCACTGTGGCCCTGTAGGAGCTGGCCACTTCGTGAAGATGATTCACAATGGAATTGAATACGGAATGATGGCAGCTTTCGCTGAGGGGCTGGCAATCTTTGAAGCCGCAGATGAGATGAACCCTGCATACGATTTAGATATCCCAGCGATCACAGAAGTATGGCGACGTGGCAGCGTTGTTGCCTCATGGCTACTCGATCTCACTGCGCAAGCGCTCGTTGAATCAGAAGAACTTACTGAATACTCAACCCAAGTCAGCGATAGCGGCGAAGGTCGCTGGACTGTGCAAGCTGCAATCGAGGCAGGAATCCCTGCCCATGTATTGAGCGCATCTTTATATGCGCGCTTTGCATCCCGAAACAATGATGAGTTTGCTAATCGTGTTTTGAGCGCCATGCGTTACAAGTTTGGTGGCCACAACGAAAAACCTCAGGCAGGAAATAAATGAAAGCTGATGCACTCGTTCTCTTCGGTGCAACAGGTGATTTAGCGAAGAAGAAGCTCTTTCCTGCGCTCTATGACCTAGAAGATTTAGGCGAACTCGACATTCCAATCGTCGGCGTGGCATCTTCAAAATGGACCCAGGAAGTATTTAAAGAAAATGTGGAAAGCGCAGTTCGTGCTCGCAAGCCCGATGTAGATGAAGCTGCCCTATCTAAGCTACTTGGCGAGATCAAGCTCCTGGTTGGTGACTATGAAGATCCACAGACTTTTGTTGCACTCGCTGAAGCGCTCAAGGATTTCAAACTTCCAGTTATTTATCTGGCGATCGCCCCTGAATACTTTGCCCGCATTACAGAAGCGCTTGCACTAGTCGGAATCACACGCCGCGCTCGCGTGGTTGTCGAAAAGCCTTTTGGTCGCGATCTAGAAAGTGCAAAAGCACTTGATGCCGAGCTTAAGAAAATCTTGCCAGAAGAGCAGATCTATCGCATCGATCATTACCTAGGCAAAGAATCTGTAGAAGACTTGTTGGTTTTCCGCTTTGCTAACACTCTCTTTGAGCCAGTATGGAATCGCAACTATGTTTCAAATATTCAAATCACGATGGCAGAAAGTTTTGGAATCGAAGGCCGTGGCAAGTTCTATGACGGCGTAGGTGCTACCCGAGATGTTCTGCAGAATCACATTTTGCAGGTGCTCACCATGCTAACAATGGAGCCACCTATTGATATGGGCTCTGAAGCGATGCAGAACGAGAAGATCAAGGTGCTCTCTGCAATTCGCGATATCAATAAAAATGATGTGGTTCGCGGCCAATTTGAAGGTTATCTCGATGAAGCAGGCGTTGCAGAAGGCTCAGATACTGAAACCTTTGTTGCTATGAAATTGTTTATCGATAACTGGCGCTGGGCTGGGGTGCCAATTTACTTACGTACCGGCAAGAAGTTAGCTGAAACAGTTCTTGAAGTTATTGTTGAGTTTAAGCAGCCACCACGGGCGCTCTTTGGTAGCGGAGCTTCAAACCAGGTGCGCTTTAGATTAGGTGCAAAAGATGGCGTGGATATTTCGCTTCAAGCAAAGAAGCCTGGCACTAAGTTGATTACTGAAACTGTTGACCTTTCGGTTGAGTTTGTCGCTGAATTTGGAGATCGCCAAGGGCCATACGAGCGTTTATTGCGCGCTGCCATGTTGGGCGATCACTTTAGATTTACCCGAATTGACGCAGTGCTTCACTCATGGCAGATTCTCGAAGATCTTTTGAAGAATCCAAATGCGGCAGAAAGTTATGAAGGGGGCACTTGGGGTCCAGAATCTGCGCAACTTTTGGTGCCGGGCGGATGGTCGCCAGTAGGAACTGAAGCTGAGAAGCTAAAAGACCTACATCACTAGCTTTAGATTAGTCGCGTGATTGCCCAGATTTATGGGCGTATCTTCCTAAGAAGTCAGCCTTCATGTCGTAGAAATTACCATCGATGATGGATTGCCTAATCTGATCCACTAACCTGACGATAAATCTTTCGTTATGAATTGTTGCCAGAGTGCCAGCGAGCATCTCTTTGCTGCGGAATAAGTGGCATAGATAAGCGCGCGTGTAGTTGGTGCAGGTATAGCAGTCGCACTCATCATCAATCGGATTAAAGTCTCGAATATAAGGTTGGTTAGAGACGTTAAATCGACCTGACATTGTGTAGACCGCGCTGGTTCGGGCAATTCGCGAGGCCAGTACGCAATCGAAGGTATCAACCCCATTTTCAACTGCGATAAAGAAATCTTCTGGTGCGCCGATACCAAGCAGATGCTTGGGTTTTTCTTGAGGAAGCGTTGAGTTAACCCATCCGACAATGGTGCCGAGAGAATCTTTATCGAGCGCGCCGCCTATTCCGAATCCATCAAATGCAATTCCAGAAGATGTCATCGAACCTAAATCTGAGGCAGCTTTTTTACGTAAATCTTCATACTGAGCGCCTTGGATGACGCCAAAGAGCGCCTGATAAGGCTTTCCTGCTCGCGCTTCGGTCAGGCGCGCGTGTTCATCGAGGCAGCGGATTGCCCAGTCGTAGGTGCGCTGCATGGCCAACTCTTGATAAGGGCGAGTGTTATGCAGCGTTGTGCATTCATCGAAGGCGAACATAATGTCGGCGCCTAATTTATGTTGAATCTGCATGGAAACTTCTGCGGTAAAGCGATGCATAGATCCATCAAGGTGGCTTTTAAAGGTCACGCCTTCATCGTCAACATGGGCCAGCCGCTCTTTATTCTTGGCAATGACTTGATCGGAGCGAAAAGTCTGCGCATCCATGGCAAGGACCTTTTTAAAGCCAACACCCAGCGATAAGACTTGAAAGCCGCCGCTATCTGTGAAGGTCGGCTTATTCCAATTCATAAATGCACCTAGCCCACCAGCTTCATCGAGTACATCAGGGCCTGGCTGCAAGTACAGGTGATACGCATTGGCGAGCAGAGCTTGCGCTCCAAGATCTTCCATCGCCTCAGGAAGAACTGTCTTTACATTTGCCTTCGTTCCGACAGGGATAAAGGCAGGAGTCTGAATATCGCCATGAGGCGTCGAGATTGTTCCTACGCGAGCGAGCCCTTTATCTGGGGCATGGTTAATTTTGAATGTGAAGCCTGCCCCAGAATCCATGTTGCATATTGTGGCAGAGTAATAGACTCTCCAAATGCCTCAATTTAAAGTCAGAGATGGACGCGAAGTTGAGATTCTCGACAATGGAATCAATTCAGAGCGCGCCATCATTTTCCATCATGGAACACCTGGCCATGCCAGTGCGTGGTCATCGTGGCTAGAAGAGGCAGCGCTTTCTGGTGTCCGCGCGATTTCATATAGCCGCGCCGGTTATGGCACAAGTGATCGCAACCCTGGCCGTAGCGTTATCAGCATCAATAACGACATTGCACAGATTCTTGATGCGAAGAACATCTCTAAATTTGTCTCTATCGGTTGGTCAGGTGGGGGACCGCATGCTCTCGCAAATACCTTTGAGCCCCGTAACGTTGGAGCAATTTCACTCGCTGGAGTTGGAGCCTTTGGCGCTGCAGATTTAAATTTTCTCGAAGGCATGGGGCCAGAAAATCACGATGAGTTTGGCGCTGCCCTTAAGGGTGAAGCGGTGATTACACAATGGATGAATGAGAATGCTGTGCCGATGAAACAGGTAACAGGCAATGATATCCGTGAAGCATTTGGTGGGCTCATTGGCGATGCCGATAAGGCAGTACTTGAAGGTGTGGTTGCTGGTGAAATGGCGGCCACGATGCGCAATGGATTAGCCGTGAGCTTTGATGGCTGGATTGATGACGATTTAGTCTTTGTGAAGCCATGGGGATTTGATCTTGCAGCGATTACCAAGCCAGTCATTCTCTGGCAGGGTGATGATGACTTCATGGTTCCGCATGCACATTCTTATTGGCTTGAAAAACATATTCCAACAGCCCAACTTTCATTTATTCCAGGCCATGGCCATATCTCACTAGGTGAAAAATATAAATCCGAGATACTCAAGCAGGCGCTGGAGTTATTGGGTTAAATGCTCTTTAAGGAATTTACAACTTTACTTAACCCTCAGTCTCGCAAAATAGTTTTTGGAATCTGCCTCAACGCTATTGGCGGCGGAATGACCCTCTCGCTGCTCTTGGTCTATCTCCATGACATGCGCGGCTTTACCAATACCTTTGGTGGATTACTTCTGGCATACGGCTCGATAGTTTCCATTCTGACCAGCACACCCATGGGCGCACTGGTAGATCGCATAGGGCCTAAGAAGGTCATGATCGGCGGACTCTTAGTAAATTCTGCGGCAGCATTTTCATTGTCACAGGTAGAGACGCATTTTCAAGCGATTCTCGCCATCACCTTTATCAATGCAGCAGGACAGGCGATTTGGCCAAGCCAAACTACGATCTTGACTCGCGTAACTCCGGAGGCAGATCGCCCCAAGATATTTGGCTTTAACTTTATGTTGCTCAACCTTGGGCTAGGCATGGGTGGACTTATTTCATCTCTGATTATTCAAGAGGGCAATCTGCGCTCTTTTCAGATTATGTATTACGTGGATGCATCTACTTTTCTCTTGTATCTATTGGTTGTTTTGACGCTGAAAGGCGAGAATGTCAATCGCTATATCCCTAAGGCGCATGAGCCTAAGAATGGCTCTTATCGAGACCTCTTTGAAGTCAAACCTCTCATGCTGTTGGGAATGGGCGGAATCGTTCTCTTCACATTTGGATATGGAACTATCCAAGCCGGCGTGCCAATCTTTGCAACGCAATTCTTAGACCTTGATCCGAAGTGGCTCGGAGTAATCTTTGGCGTCAACACGCTTTCAATAGTCTTGTTCCAACCTATGGTCATGAGGATTTTGGAGCGATATTCGAAATTCGCAGCCCTTATCTCCATTGGAATCATCTGGGCAGCATCTTGGATCTTTGTTGGTATCGCACCGCTCTTGCCAATCTTTCTTGCTGGGATTGCAATCTGCATGAGCCAACTTGTTTTCGCTTTTGGTGAGATGGTGCAAGCTCCAACGATTCCAACTCTTGCCAACGAGTTGGCTCCCGAACATATCCGCGGCCGCGCCAATGCATTTATGAGTTTGCAATGGAGCGTCTCAGGAGTTTTGGGCCCCGCGATTACCGGCTTGATGCTGGGTGCAGATTTACCTGAGTTGTGGGTGGCAACGATGTTCTTTGGTTGCTTTGCTTCAATTCCAATCTTCTTGGCGATGAAGCGGCTAGCCCACGTTCAGTAGGTAAGGTCAGTATCTAGGCGATTTTGCCCGTTACTTGGATAAGCGAATCAACGCCGTTGGTGAGCAATACAGAGAGCTCATCTCCGCTCTTGCCATCACAAGAAAGTCCCCATGAGAACTTTGCAGTTGCTCCGGAAGCTAGTGGAGTTGTTGGCGCACCTTCCATCTGGTTATCGCCATCGAAGATATCTACACATTCGCCAGAAGAGGTTGAGCCTTTAACAATGAGCGTTGCTAGATCAAGTTCCTTGTCGGAATTGTTTACGACTGTGAGGTCAAAGCGCTCATTTTTGTAGCCTGGCAACATGCCTGAAGCGAACTTGCCTGGAGTAAAGCTTGCTGGAGAGCTAAGTGTGTAACTGACTTTATCGGGAGTAACTACAGGGGCATCAAAGCCACCGCTTGCCTGAGGCTTTTCCTCCACGGTTTCGACCAGAGATTGGTCATCAGTGTTTGCCGTTGAGTCATCTCCACCGCACGCTGTGAGCGTTGTAGCGAGAGCGAGCGAGCTGAGAAATGCGATGAGCGCTTTTTGGGCCTTCATGTTGTCCTCCACAAATTTTGGGTCAATTACCACCGTGACTTCTGGTATTTATCAAGTATAGAGTAGCCGCCATGACAACGCCGGTTGCACTTCAATCCACTGCAGAAATTCGCGATATCAAGGGGCGTAGCCCGCGTGAGATTGCATGGAGCCGCTTCAAGCGCAACAAGGTAGGTGTTGGGGCTGCAATTCTGAGCGTGATACTTGTATCGCTCTCAATCTTTGCACCCGTTGTCACTGCAATCCTGGGAATCAATCCAGATACTTTAAATCTCGATGTGCTCAACGCCAGCGGTATCCCTGAAGGTGAGGCTGCAAAATTTAGTCGCGAACATCCGCTCGGACTTATTCCTGGAACTGGTCGCGATCTCTTGGCGCAATTGCTCTATGGATCTCGCATCTCATTCCTTATTGCATTCCTTGCCACCTTCACAGCCCTGACTATCGGCTTCTTTGTTGGAATCGTCGGAGGATATTTCCGCGGTCGCGTTGATGGTTACTTGGGACGTTTCACTGACTTCCTTCTTGCCTTCCCAGCATTCTTTATGATTGTGGCGCTGAGCGAACCGATGGTTGATCGCATTGAAAAGCTTGGAGTCGCTGAAGGAAATGGCGCTCGCATCCTCTTCTTGATTCTCTTTCTCTCTTTCTTTGGATGGCCAGGATTTTCGCGACTTATTCGTTCGCAGGTAATGAGTATCCGCGAAAGAGAATTTGTGACAGCCGCACAAGCGATGGGCGCTAGTCGCTGGCGCATTATTTCTAAGGAGCTCATCCCAAACCTGTGGGCGCCGGTAATCGTTGTCGTTTCGCTCTCGCTCCCTGGGTACCTAGCGACCGAAGCGGTCTACTCATTCTTGGGGCTAGGCGTACAGCCACCGGCTTCGACCTGGGGAATCCTGCTCTCCAACTCCACCCGATTTGTGACAGTGATGCCGAGCTTCTTCTTGATTACCGCGGCCTCTCTGGTAATCGTGGTTCTGGCCTTTAACTTGGTCGGCGATGCGCTGCGCGATGCCCTAGATCCACGCTCAGACCGTAATTAATGTAATCCAATAGTTACCGAGCGGTATTCACAATTCGGACAATTTCTGATTGACTCACCCGACTGTGATGCGTTTTGCATCCCCATGGAAAGGACTACGTAATGAGAGCAATTTCTGCTCGTCAACGCGCAACTGCTGTTGCATCAGCTGCAGCGCTCATTCTCGGCACCGTTTTGGTGTCTGGAGTAAGCCCAGCAAACGCGGCGACCAAGCCAAAGACAGGTGGAATCCTGACGCTACTAGAGCACGAGCCACGCCTTGATCACCTTGATCCAAGCCGTATCTACACCGGTCGTGACCTTGCGTTTATGAATTCATTCCACACTCGCACATTAGTTGCATATAACCCAGTCCCAGGTAACGCTGGCGCAAATATCGTTCCAGATCTAGCGACAAACACTGGTATTCCAAGCAATGAAGCAAAGACCTGGAAGTTCACACTTCGTCCAGGTACAAAGTTTGAAGATGGCGTAGCAATTACATGCGAACACGTTCAGTACGGTGTTTCACGTGTATTCGCAACTGATGTCATCACAGGCGGACCTGCTTACCTACAGGCTTGGTTGGATATTCCAAAAGATAAAGATGGAAACTCCATTTACACAGGTCCTTACAAGAACACACCAGCTGGCGTAAAGGCATTTAAGAAGGCTGTTTCTTGTTCTCCAGATAACCGCACAATTACCTTTAACCTCAATAAGTCTGTTGCTGACTTCAACTACCTTGGAACATACGGAGTTATCTCTCCTGTACAAGCCAAGAAAGACACCGGCGACAAGTACGACTTGAACCCACAGGCAACTGGCCCATACAAGATCATCGAGAACAGCAAGACACAGTTGAAGCTTGTTCGTAACAAGTACTGGTCAAAGGCTTCAGATCCTGTTCGTACACCTTATCCAGACGAAGTTGTTATCCAATTTGGTCTAGATGAAGAAGTTATCGACCAGATCATCCTCGAAGATACATTGCCAACAGCGATGAACTTCGGTGGACCACTTCCTTCAAATAAGGAGAAGTTCTTCAGCGATCCAAGCCTTGCAAAGCGTCGCATGAACAACTCTGATCCATACGCTATCTACCTCGCATTTAACGTTAAGGCGATGCCATGTAAAGAAGTACGTGAAGCTATGTACTACGCACGTGATGCAAAGGCGCTTCTTGACTATGCAGGTGGACCAAAGTTTGCAGGATCATATGCAACTGGCGTTATCAGCCCATTGGTAGCAGATGACTACGCACCTACAAAGGTCGTAGGTCCTGGAAGCCCAGACTTCATGCCATCAGGCAATGTTGCAAAGGCTAAGGCGCTCCTTGAAACAGCAAAGACCAAGTGTCCTGCTGACTACAAGAAGGCAACTGAAGATGGAATCACCTTCGACGTTCGCCAATCTGCAACACTTAACGACACAATTCCAATCAACGAAGCAGCTTATGCTCGCGTAGGAATCAAGGTTAAGTGGAACATCATCAGCTCTGGTTACTACTCAACAATCATGGACCCTGCCAAGCAGAAAGATATCTCTGCATCTGGTTGGGGTGCTGACTGGGCAAATGCTTCAACAGTTATCCCAGAGCTCTTCGCTTCATTTGGCGGATTCAACTTGTCTCAGAACTCAGAAGACCCTAACTACAAGAAGTTTGAAGATAAGGTCAACATTGCGATGAAGACAACTGACCGCAAGAAGCAGGCAGCTATGTGGAAGGCACTTGATGCTGAAGCCATGAGAAATTTCTGGGTACTACCAACAACATTTGGTAAGGCACAGGAAGTTTGGGGCTCACAGCTTGCAAACGTCTTCTTCTGGGTTCCACAAGGAAACCCTGCCTACGGAAAGATCTGGATTAATAACTAATCCCTGATCCAACAAAGAGGTAAAAAAGTACTTCCAGCGGGCGGCACGCCTCCCGCTGGAAGTACTTTCTCTGTGTACATGATATTTTCTTTTTAACTTAGCGAAGGGAGTGAAGATGCTGGCATATATAGGTCGACGTATGGTCTTCGCCCTTGCAACCATTCTTGTGGTATCAGCTGTGGTCTTTATGATCTTTGCAATCTTGCCTTTTGATCCGGCAGCTCTTACTTGCGGTCAACGCTGTAACGAACAGATTATTGAAGCTAACCGCATCCGTTTAGGGCTCGATAAGCCACTCTACGAGCAGTATTTTCTCTTTATCTCCGGCATCTTCTTAGGCCGCACCTATGGCGCCGGCAGCGCCGCATTTAGCTGCCCAGCACCATCATTTGGATATTCATTTAATGAGAACGCATGTGTCACAGATATGATCACAGAAGCGCTTCCAATCACTATCAATCTTGCAGTCGGCGCTCTCATCCTCTGGCTCACAGTAGGAATTGGGCTCGGAATCGTCGCCGCTAAGTTTAAAAATCGCTGGCCAGATACCGGCAGCTCAGTCTTTGTATTGCTGGGCACATCTCTTCCAACATTCGTTACCGGTCTTGCGCTACTTATCTGGGTCACCATTAAGTGGAAGATCATTCCGTTATCGCTGACGGGCTACACATCACTGCTCGATAACCCGTATAAGTATTTCCAGTACTTCATCTTGCCGTGGATCACTTTGGCGATCGCCTATGCCGCGCTCTACACCCGTTTCACCCGCGCTGCGTTGCTGGAAACCCTCGGTGAGGATTACATCCGTACCGCTCGCGCAAAGGGCGTGGGAGAACAAAAGGTCTTCTTTAAGCACACTCTGCGCGCAGTACTTGCTCCATTGATCACAATGGCAAGCCTTGATTTTGCTGGTCTTATTGGCGGTGCGATTATTACTGAAACCATCTTTAATCTGCCTGGCCTAGGTCGCCTCACTCTTCGTTCTGTCTATGAGTTCGACTTATCCGTTGTACTAGCGACAACCATTTTGGCTGCAACTGTGGTCATCGTAATGAATCTAATTGTCGATATGTTGTATGCCGTTCTAGATCCACGGGTGCGCCTGAAATGACCCAGCTACTTTCGATTGAAGATCTTCACGTCTCTTTCCCAACTGAAGATGGCATTGTTAAGGCAGTCGATGGCGTTTCCCTTACTGTAAATTCCGGTGAAACCGTTGCCATTGTGGGTGAATCAGGCTCTGGAAAGACCGTTACTAGCCTGTCGGTTATGGGACTTCATAAGAAGGGCTCAGTCATCATCGATGGATCTATCAAGATCAACGATGGCGGAACCATCAAAGATGTTGTCTCACTCAATCCGAGTGAGGTCCGCGATATTCGTGGCCGCGCTGTTGCCATGATCTTTCAAGATCCCATGTCATCGCTACATCCGTATTACAAGATCGGTAACCAACTAGCTGAAGCTTTTGAGGTTCACAACCCTGGCAATAAGAAGGCAGCGAAAGCGCGCGCCATCGAAATGCTTGATCTGGTTGGAATCTCAGAGCCTGCTCAGCGCGCTGAAGAGTTTCCACATCAATTCTCAGGTGGCATGCGCCAACGTGTGATGATTGCCATGGCGCTAATGAATTCTCCTCGACTACTTATTGCCGACGAGCCAACCACGGCCCTTGATGTCACGGTGCAAGCGCAGATTCTCTCGCTGCTCGATAAGTTGAAAAAAGAGTTTGATATGGGTGTTCTTTTGATTACCCACGACTTGGGCGTGGTCGCGCAAGTAGCCGATCGCGTATCGGTTATGTATGCAGGTCAATTAGTTGAAGAGGCGCCAGTAGATGATCTCTTCTACACACCTAAGGCGCCATACACACTTGGCCTACTCAAATCAGTTCCACGTATCTCGGCTAATAACGAACGCCTCAAGGCAATTCCAGGTCAGCCACCATCGCTGATTCATCTGCCACAAGGATGCGCTTTCTCTGCCCGTTGCGAATACCGCAACTCATCTCCCGTTGATTGCGCTGTTACGCCGGTATCTCTGCACACAGATAGCGCAGGACATAGCTCTCGATGCCATATTCCCATCGAAGTACGTAAAACTGTCTTTGCCAAAGATCTCCAGGAGCTGAAGTAATGACTGAGCCAATCCTGCAGGTAGAGAACCTGGTTAAACACTTTCCAGTTAAGAAAAAAAGCAGACGCGCACCCGCACAAGCTGTGCAAGCTGTCAGCGGCATCTCATTCTCGCTCGCACCCGGTGAAACCCTGGGCCTTGTCGGTGAATCAGGATGCGGCAAAACCACGGCCGGCCGCACACTTTTAAAGCTCACTGAACCAACTGCCGGAAAGATCATCTTTGAAGGCCGCGATATCACCGACCTCAAGCCATCCGCGATGCGCCCATTGCGCGCACAGATGCAGATTATTTTCCAAGATCCATATTCAGCTCTTAACCCACGTCAGACCATCGGAAAAATCATTTCCGCGCCCTTTGAAATTCAAGGAGTTGAACCTGCCGAAGGAATGAAGTCAGCTGTGCAGGCCTTGATGGAGCGCGTGGGGCTCAATCCCGAGCACTACAACCGCTACCCACACGAGTTCTCTGGTGGACAGCGTCAGCGCATCGGTATCGCTCGTGCAATCGCTCTGAAGCCTCGCTTTATCGTTGCAGATGAGCCAGTTTCAGCTCTCGATGTTTCGATTCAAGCCCAGGTAATCAATTTGCTCGATGACCTAAAAGCGCAAGAGAAGATCAGTATGGTCTTTATCGCCCACGATTTATCGGTTGTGCAACATATCTCTGATCGAGTTGCTGTGATGTATCTCGGCAAGATTATGGAGCTAGCGCCAACTGCTGATTTATATGCAAAGCCGCACCACCCATACACCACAGCGCTTTTGTCAGCGGTGCCGCTACCGGATCCTCGCTCTGAAAGAACGCGCGAACGCATTATTTTGCAAGGTGATCTACCGAGCCCAGTAAATCCACCACAAGGGTGCGTCTTTAATACCCGTTGCTGGAAGGCGCAAGATAAGTGCCGTACTGAAGTGCCACAGCTGATGACTATTGGTAAGTCACAGGTGGCTTGCCACTATCCAGAGAACTAGCGCTACCAAATACGAATGCGCTCTTGTGGCGCAAGCCAGAGCTCATCTGCTTCGCTGACGCCGAAGGCCTCATAGAACTCCTGGACGTTGCGCACAATCTGGTTGCAACGGAACTCATCTGGTGAGTGCGGATCGATAGCAATACGGCGACGAACTTCTTCAGGACGATTCTTATTGCGCCATGAATGCGCATAAGAAAGGAAGAAGCGCTGATCACCTGTTAAACCATCGATAACAGGGCTTTCTGCGCCGTTCAGGGCTAATTTAAAGGCTTTATAGGCAATACCTAAGCCACCAAGGTCTCCGATGTTTTCACCGAGGGTGAAGGCGCCATTGACGTGGATATCAGGTGTGCTCTCTGGAGATAGCGCATCGAATTGCTTTACAAGAACGCTGGTGAGCTCTTCGAATTTAGAACGATCTTCATCGCTCCACCAATCGACCATATTGCCATCGCCATCGTATTTAGAACCTTGATCATCAAAGCCGTGGCCGATTTCGTGGCCAATGACTGCGCCAATGCCCCCGTAGTTGGCGGCGATATCTGCATCTAAATCAAAGAAAGGTGGCTGCAAGATTGCGGCGGGAAAGACAATCTCATTGGCCAACGGGTTGTAATAGGCATTTACAGTCTGCGGGGTCATATGCCATTCATCGCGGTCGACGGGGGCGCCGATCTTGGCGATGGCGTAGGCGTGATCGAATTCGGCGATGCGCCAGAGGTTGCCAATCAAATCAGTGGCAGAGATTTCCAGGGTTGAATAGTCGCGCCACTTATCTGGATAGCCAATCTTGGGTGTGAACTTCTTTAACTTCTCGAGCGCCTTTGCTTTAGTGGCTTCAGACATCCAAGGCAGGTCGAGGATGCTGATGCGATATGCCTCAAGAAGGTTATCGACCAGAATCTTCATCTCTGTTTTGGCTCGTGCAGGGAAGTACTTTTCAACATAGACCTTGCCAATGGCCTCACCGAGCGCGCCTTGCGTGACTGAAACTGCGCGCTTCCAACGATCGCGAATCTGTGGAGTACCAGAAAGTGTTTTGGCGTAGAAATCAAAGTTCTGCAAGACGATGTCATCGGTGAGGTAGGCAGCGCTGGCTGAAACCAAGTTGAGTTTGAGCCAGGCGACCCATGAGTCGCGTTGGCTGGCAAAGTCACCGAGCATCGCTGAAACGTTTTCAAAGAAAGATGGCTCGCAGACCACTAGTGTCTCAAAAGCTTTCGCTGGCACCTTGGCGTTTTCGGCCCAGGTATCGAATAAGAAGTGTGGGGCAAGGGTTTCAAGCTCTGCTCGGCTGTACTTGTTATAGGTCAGAGTGGCATCGCGATCTTTTACTTGATCCCAGTGGTGAGTGGCTATCTGAGTTTCCAGAGCCAAGATCTGGGTGGCTACTTGTGCGCCATCTTTGATGCCGACGAGCGCACACATCTTTTCGATGTGCTCCAAGAAGGCGGCGCGGATTTCGGCGAACTGTTCTTCGCGGTAGTAAGACTCATCGGGCAGCGATAGGCCACCCTGGCCGAGATAGAGAATATTGGTATTGGAATCCATCGCATCGGGATAGATGGCAGCGCCAAAGATTCCACCGATGCCGCGCATTTCTAGAGTTGCCATCACAGAGATGAATTCGTGGTGGTCATTAATTGCATCGATGCGGGCGAGGTCTGCCGAGATAGGAGTAAGGCCACGTGCCTTGATGGCATCGGTATCCATAAATGATTTGTAGAGGTCGCCGATCTTCTGGGCTTCACCGGAGCCAGATGAGTTCTCGATGATTTCGCGAACCTGCGCCTCGGCCTCATCATGCAACTTACGGAAGATGCCATCACTGGATCGGTCAGCTGGCATCTCGTATTCGCTGATCCACTTACCGTTGTAGTGGCGGAAGAGGTCATCTTGTGGGCGCACTAACGGGTCGAGCGATTCGATATCAATTCCAGATTTGAGCGAGCTCATGGCATCCATTTCGTTGTGATGAAAAGTAGTTGAAAGTTCAACATATTCTACTTCTGCCGTACACTTGCCGGTATGGCAGGGCAAAACGCTACAACACCACGCTGGTTAAACCCTGCCGAAATGAAGGCTTGGCGCCGCTACATCATCGCCAGCCGCCGATTATTGGAAGCCCTTGATCTTGATTTAGATAGCCATGAACTTTCTATGTCTGACTATGAAGTTTTAGCTCAACTCAGCGATGCCCCCGACCGCCGGATGCGTATGAGCGAGCTAGCCGATGTAGCGATGCTCTCTCGGTCACGCCTTTCTCATCGCATCAAGGTGATGGAGAAGGCTGGCTGGGTAAAGCGTGAAGCCTGCCCAGTAGATAAGCGGGGCTACTTCGCAGTGATGACAGCCAAGGGGTGGAGGGCGATAGTGGCGGCTGCTCCAGATCATGTCGAAAGCGTGCGCTCGCGCTTTATCGATCACCTATCTAAGGACGATCAGAAAGTTCTCTCAGAAATCTTCGAACGCGTGACCAACTCTTTGAAGGCCAATCCTCCAGCCGAGAAATAGTTTTATTAAATAAAAAACCCCGCCAGTTTCCTGGCGGGGTTTTTTATAAGTAATGAATTACTTAGCAGCAGCCTTCTTGCGACGGCGCTTCTTTGGAGCAGCTGGAGCAGCCACTGCCTTCTTCTTGCGACGCTTTGGAGCAGCCTTCTTAGCAGCTGCCTTCTTGCGCTTCTTTGGAGCAGCCTTCTTAGCTGCTGCCTTCTTACGCTTCTTTGGAGCAGCCTTCTTAGCCGCTGCCTTCTTGCGACGCTTTGGAGCTGCCTTCTTAGCAGCTGCCTTCTTGCGACGCTTTGGAGCTGCCTTCTTAGCAGCTGCCTTCTTACGACGCTTTGGAGCTGCCTTCTTAGCAGCTGCCTTCTTGCGACGCTTCTTTGGAGCAGCTGCTGGTGCAGCAGCCTTCTTACGACGCTTCTTAGGTGCTGCAGGTGCAGCAGCCTTCTTGCGCTTCTTTGGAGCAGATTTCTTAGCTGCAGCCATGTGTTTATCTCCTAATCGGAAGGGTTCGGATCCGTCACCCAAACCTGTTTCGTGGATAAGTGTGACGGAATATGGAAAAAAATGCCACTACATTGTGAGAAAAATTGCAGTGCGTGTCGCTAATTATTTTTAGAAATTTTCTATGCTGTTAAGGGAATTTTTGAAGAAAAAATTACTTCGGTTGCCACTTTTTTGGTGAAAAAATCAGGAGAGTTCGCGATTTTTTCGAATTTCCCGCTCTCGAACGGCAAATTCGTTGGTTTGGACGTCGTATTTCCACATTTTCGGCAGAAAAAGCGCCAGAAATGCCACGACAACGACGCACATCAGCCCTCCGGAAGTTACCGAAAAGGACAAAGTGGTAGCTGAGGCCACGGAAGCGGCGCGAAGTTGTCCAAGTAACGGCCCCACCGAATAGGAAAGTAATTCGATGCCAGCAAGACGTCCCCGAAGTTCATCAGGGATGGTCTGATTCCAGATCGCTCCACGGAAGAGGGCGCTGACCATGTCCGATGCCCCGGCAACTGTCAGACAGAACAAGACGATGATCAGCGAGTTACTCAAACCGGATGCTGCGATGGCAAGACCCCATCCCATCGCCGCCAAAATAACGGCGCGGCCATGAAAACGGTAGGTGCGAATCCACCCCGAAGTCAGGGTGACGAAGACAGAGCCAACAGTGATGGCGGCATAGAACATGCCAAGTGCCCAAGGAGCTTGCAACTCATCTGCCCAGAATGGATAGAGCGCCATCGGCATCGCAAGTGTCATGGCAGCTAGATCAATTATGTAAGTACCCAATAAATCTTTGCGGCGGAAGGCGTACTTCACACCATCAAATAACGCTGCCAGAGATGGCTTTTCGGCCTCTTTGATAGGTGGTATCGAACGTACTCTTACTAAGAATGCAAGTGATACTAAATATGTTGCAATATCTAAACCGAAACCAACGGTGATTGAAAAAGTTGAGAAGATGATTCCGCCAATTGTGGGTCCGACGATGACACCGAGCTGCCAACGCAAACTTAAAAGCGCGCTAGCTGCGGGAAGATCTTCATGGCTGACAAGCCTGGGCAACATCGCATCCATGCTGGGGCGCTGTAGACCGTTGACCACTGCAAAGAGGGCGGCCACGATGTAGATGACTGCGATGGATGGGTTAGCAAGAAGTGAGTTTCCAAGAAGTATCGCCACCAGAATGAGGGCGCCGGCTTCGGTGGCCCAGACCATCTTCTTGCGGTCAACTGAATCGGCGAGCACCCCGCCATAAAGTCCAAATGCGATCAGCGGAATCACTTCGACGGCGCCTAGTAACCCAACTGCCAAGTACGAACCAGTCAGCTCTTTGAGTTGAAAGGGGAGTGCGACGAAGGTAATCATCGAACCGAAGTAAGAAATCAGCCCGGCGGTCCATAAATTTCGAAAATCGGGGTACTTTTTAAGCGGAGTCAGGTCAATCGCAAATTTCGCCACGGCTTAAAACTAGTGGAAGGTCTCTCTCTCCGTAGGGAACTTTCCGTTTCGGACTTCAACAGCGAATTCTTGGGCGGCATCCAGTAGTTCGCGGCGCAGATTGCGATAAGCCTTGGCAAGCTTTGGAGGATTGGCGGTGAGACCTGCCATATCCGTCCAGACAAGTACCTGGGCATCGCAATCGGATCCGGCGCCAATTCCAATCGTTGGAACAGTCAGCGCTTTGGAAATTCGCGATGCTAAATCAGCGGGAACGAGCTCTAGAACTATTGCAAAGGCCCCTGCCTTTTCCAGGGCGAGGGCTGCCTCCAAAATTGCATCTCCATCGGTACGACCCTGCACCCGGTAGCCACCCAATTGATGAAGTGATTGTGGGGTAAGGCCGAGATGGCCCATCACGGGAATTCCGGCGGCGGTGAGTTTTTCTACCGTTGCCAGATGTGCGCCTTCGAGTTTGACCGCCATGGCGCCGGCTTCCTTAAAGAAGCGAGTAGATGTAGCGAGCGCTTGTTCGGGGGATGATTCATAAGAACCAAAGGGAAGGTCAGCCACAACAAGTGCGCGCTTTGAGCCGCGCACAACTGCGCGAGTCAGTGGAATCAATTCATCAACGGTGACGGGGATGGTGTTCTCTTCGCCCAAGAAATTATTGCCTGCGCTATCGCCGACTAGAAGAACAGGGATCCCGGCCTCATCAAAGATCGCAGCAGTCATCTGTTCGTAGCTGGTAAGCATCGCCCATTTTTCACCGCGTTCTTTCGCAGCGCGCAGATCAAGGATGGTGACGCGACGGTGCGAAGCTCCGCCATAAAGGGTGGTGGAAGTACTCATATTTCTCCTGCCTCGAAGCCATGCGGTCCCCGGGTCGACACCAATGCTACTCCCGATACTCTTGAACTATGAAGTTGCGGGTAGCGCTAGCGCAGGTCAATCCCACTGTGGGCGACCTTGCAGGTAACGCTGCCTTGATTAAGGAAGGCGTTGCAACGGCTGCGGCACAAGTTGCACAGATTGCAATCTTTCCTGAGATGGCGCTGACTGGTTATCCCGTTGAAGATTTAGCGCTGCGCCCATCCTTTCAGCAGGCCAGCCGTATAGCGCTGGAACAGTTAGCTACAGAGATTGATCCCAGCATCGTTGCCATCGTCGGATACCTCGATCAAGTGGTGACAACAGATGGCGCCGGAAAGCCACAGAACAAGGTGGCAGTTATCTCCGGAGGTGCGGTGAAGGCAAGCTATGCCAAATGCCATCTGCCTAACTATGGAGTCTTTGACGAATACCGAAATTTTGCACCTGGAAATGAAACGTTGGTGGTGCGAATCCACGGCGTCGATGTTGGAATCGCAATATGCGAAGACCTCTGGATTGATGGTGGAATCACCGCGCAATTGGCTGCCCGCAAGCCAGGGCTTGTCATTGTTCCTAATGGATCTCCGTATGAACGCAATAAAGATGACGTCAGACTTTCGTTAGTTACCCAGCGCGCTCGCCAAGCAGCAGCGCCGTTGGTCTATGTCAATATGACCGGCGGACAAGATGACTTGGTCTTTGATGGAGACAGCATCGTTGTGAATGCAGCAGGTGAAGTCATTGCGCGAGCTCCGCAATTTGAAGATGGAATCATGTTGGTTGATATTGATGTTGCCACTCGCACCTCAACGCCAGATGTGACCATCTCTGAAGATGAAGTAGTTCTCGATCGCACTTTGGTTCCTGGAATTGCAGCTCGTCTCGGTGATGAAGAAGAGATCTGGAACGCCATCGTTGTGGGCTTGCGCGATTACGTTGCTAAGAATGGCTTTACCTCTGTGCTGGTTGGTCTTTCTGGCGGAATTGATTCCGCCCTCGTCGCAGCCCTGGCAGTAGATGCGCTCGGCCCAGATCGAGTGCACGGCGTTGGCATGCCAAGTAAGTATTCATCTGAACATTCACTTGCCGATGCTCGCCAGATAGCAGCCAATACCGGCCTGGGCTTTAGAGTTGTTGAGATTCAGAAGATGGTCGATGCCTATATTCAAGAGCTTTCACTGACAGGTTTAGCGGAAGAGAATGTGCAGGCGCGTGTTCGCGGCACAACTTTGATGGGGCTCTCCAATCAAGAAGGACACCTGGTGTTGGCTACCGGCAATAAGTCAGAGCTGGCCTGCGGATATTCAACTTTGTATGGCGATGCTGTCGGTGGCTATGCGCCGATTAAAGATATCTACAAGACCGATGTCTGGGCGCTCTCTCGTTGGCGCAATCAAGTCGCGCTTGAAGCGGGCGAGACCCCACCTATTCCAGAGAACTCAATTACCAAAGAACCATCTGCGGAATTACGTCCAGATCAAAAAGATTCAGATTCACTTCCTGAATATGAAATTCTAGATCGGGTCCTCAAGGCCTACGTTGATGAAGATTTGGGGCGCGATGCCTTAATCGCAGCCGGCTTTGATAAAGATTTGGTGATGCGGGTAATTGGCCTCGTAGACCGCGCCGAGTACAAGCGCCGGCAATATCCGCCGGGCACAAAGGTCTCACAGCGCGCTTTTGGTAAAGATAGGCGCTTACCAATGACCAGCAAGTGGCGCGAACTCTAGTTTTGTAACACTGCCGTAACTTCACTTTGGCACGATGGGGCACATGTCCCCACAGAATGAGCAGATCAGCAAGCAAGAAGAGTTTGTCCTTCGCACCATTGAAGAACGCGATATTCGCTTCATCAGACTTTGGTTTACCGACATTCTTGGAACTCTTAAATCAGTAGCTATCGCACCAGCAGAGCTCGATAACGCTTTTGCTGAAGGTATTGGTTTTGATGGCTCTGCCATTGAAGGTTTCGCACGTGAACTTGAATCAGATATGTTGGCAAAGCCAGATCCTGCAACGTTCACAATCTTGCCATGGCGCGCAGAAGCCCAAGGCGCTGCTCGTATGTTCTGTGACATCACTCTGCCAAACGGTGAGCCTTCACCTGCAGATCCACGCAATGTTCTGCGTCGCACTTTGGATAAAGCGGCGAAGATGGGTTACACCTGTTACACCCACCCAGAGATTGAATTCTTCCTCTTTAAATCACAACCTGAAAAAGGTGTTGCCCCAGTTCCAGTTGATCAAGGTGGCTACTTCGATCACACACCTGCAGTTGTCGGCCATGATTTCCGCCGTCAAGCAATCACCTTGTTAGAAGCGATGGGTGTATCAGTTGAATTTAGCCATCACGAAGGCGCACCAGGGCAGCAAGAAATTGATCTGCGCTATGCAGATGCCTTAAGCACCGCAGATAACATCATGACCTTTAGACATGTCATTAAAGAGGTTGCTCTTAACCAGGGGTTCTTCGCATCCTTTATGCCAAAGCCATTTACTGAACATCCTGGCTCAGGTATGCATACACACGTATCTCTCTTTGCCGGTGAAAAGAACGCCTTCTATGACGATAAGGCCGAGCTCAATCTCTCAGTCATTGGTCGCCAATTTATCGCTGGCATCTTGAAGCATGCCGCCGAAATCACCGCAGTTACCAATCAATGGGTGAATTCATACAAGCGTCTGCAAGGTGGAGGAGAAGCCCCATCCATTATCAACTGGGGACATAATGATCGTGGAGCGCTCGTGCGTATTCCTATGTACAAGCCGCAGAAAGAGAACTCGACCCGCATCGAGTTCCGTTCTCCAGATTCTGCCTGCAATCCGTACCTATCTTTTGCTGTGATGTTAGCTGCCGGCCTTAAGGGAATCGAGGAGAAGTACGCTCTTGAACCTTCGAACGATAAGCAGCTGCTGCCATCAAATTTGGAAGAGGCGATCTTGGTGATGGAGAAGAGCGAACTTGTGCGCCAGACCCTAGGCGAGCATGTCTTCGAATACTTCTTACGCAATAAGCGGGCCGAGTGGCAGGACTATCGCCGTCAGGTGAGCGCTTACGAATTAGACCGTTATCTTCCAGTGCTGTAACACGTTTTTTTAGCGCTTCCCAAGTAAAGTTGGAGCATGGCTAAAGAAGTAAACGCAAAAAGTATCCGTAGTTATAACCTGGTCGCTGGCTTTACCCACTTTGCACAGATGATTGCAGTCTTGGCGCTAGCCAATGACTTCACTCTTCCGATTTTGGCTCGCTATATGGCAGGGCCTCCAGGAAGCGTCTTCGCAGACCCTGTCACCCTTCTTGAAGCGCCCATCGGCATAACTGTTGCTATCTTCTTGGGACTCTCTGCCTTCTTCCACTTCCTAGTCGCTAGTCCACAATTCTTTGGTCGCTATAGCGCAGGACTTGCTGCGCAACGCAACTACTTCCGCTGGGTTGAATATTCAATTAGCTCATCAGTAATGATTGTCTTGATCGCGATGGTGACTGGTGTTTCTGATGTGGTGGCACTGATTGCGCTCTTTGGTGTGAATGCATCGATGATTCTCTTTGGTTGGTTGCAAGAGAAGTATGAACAGCCAGGTAATGGTGGATGGCTTCCCTTTATCTTTGGATGCATCGCCGGAATCGTTCCGTGGCTTGGACTTATCTTCTATGTCTTAGCTATTGGTGGACCAGGGGATACCAAAGCGCCAGCATTTGTCTATGGAATCGTCTTCTCAATTTTTGTCTTCTTTAATACCTTCGCAATTGTGCAGTATCTGCAATACAAGAAGGTTGGTAAGTGGTCAGATTACATTCGTGGTGAGAAGACCTATATAACGCTCTCACTCGTTGCGAAATCTGCCCTTGCTTGGCAGATCTTCTCGGGGACCTTGATCCCACAATAGTTATCTTGTAATTTTAAATTGATGGACACCGCCGGCGGTTAGGTAAGTTCCATCTTGGCGTTGGCTTCTATTTCTTACCTTGAAGCCTTCAACCCAGTATTGCTCAGGCTTTGAAGGGTCAACTTTATATGGGCGTAGAAAAATTTTTCCTTGCCGTATGAAGATTTCCGAAAGAATAACTTTCAGTACAGGAAAATTCAGTGCAATTTTCATGACTCCAATAGTTGGATTGAAAGTTGTCTCAATTCGGAAATCACCAGGAGTGTGCTTAAGCGTTCTCCAGTACATAGAGGCTCCTAACACTCAATTACAGCATAGTTGTAAGTATAGCCAATTTGCCCATCAGACAATCTGTGAACAGACCTAATTTCATACCTGATATTTTTCATACCCTTTTTCCAGATACATTTCAGCGAAACGTTGACTGTCGTTTTTCCTTTTCCCTGGTTACTTTTAGTCACTTCTAGTTTTGTACCTAAATGTATGCGGGTCAATCTGCTGGTGATTTCCACACCTTTGCTTGGACAAACTGTTCTTGCCTGAACATTGACCGTTCCTGGCTTATGACGCGAGATATGCGGAAGATCAGATTTGCCTTCACACTGCACTCCAAAGTCGAAGAGGTAACCAATTAGCCCAAGTTTGAGAATGTCTTCAGGTAGGGGTGGTGGTTCGGCTACGGATGCCTGACGAGAACCTAAAGACAGTATCAACGAAAATATTAGAACTTGGATTACTTTTTTGGGTTTTAAGAGGTGCATACGTCCATGCTCACGTAAGTGCTATCACACTAAAATAGGGGTTTCCCAGTCAATACTTGCCCAATGTGATTACCGAGCGTTATCCTCAGGGCTATGAAGCTCCGCGGACTCCTCCTTATCCGCCGTAGCGAGGCCTAAAGACCGGTCTCCTCGCTGCGGAGTTTGGTGTTGCCGGTTAACACTCTCGGCCAACCAAACACTTTAGGAGAATTGAAATGAACTTCCCGAAACAAAAGCCTTCGCCGATGCCAGTGCATCGATACTCACCATTTATCCCTGTCGAACTCCCTGATCGCACCTGGCCAAGTAAGAAGATGGTCAAGGCTCCTCAGTGGTGCTCCGTAGATCTACGCGATGGCAATCAAGCTCTGATTGATCCAATGGATACCCCGCGCAAACTAGCGATGTTTAAGTTGCTCGTTGCTATGGGCTACAAGGAGATTGAGGTGGGCTTCCCATCAGCCTCACAAACTGACTTTGATTTTGTCCGCAAGATTATTGATGAAGACTTAATCCCAGATGATGTAGTGATTCAGGTGCTTACTCAAGCGCGCGAACCGCTCATCCGTCGCACTTATGAAGCCATCAAAGGTTCCAAGCAGGCAATCGTCCACCTTTACAACTCAACCTCCACTTTGCAGCGTCGAGTGGTCTTTGGCCTTGATAAAGATGGCATCAAGAAGATTGCAACCGATGGCGCACAGCTCTGCCTTGATTTAGTGGCAACTGTTCCTGAAACGAAAGTTTCTTTCGAATATTCACCAGAGTCTTACACAGGTACTGAACTCGAGTTCGCGGTTGAAGTCTGTAATGCAGTCAATGATGTCTGGAAGCCAACGCCGCAGTGGAAGACCATTATGAATCTGCCGGCAACTGTTGAGATGGCAACTCCTAATGTCTATGCCGATTCCATCGAATGGATGTGCCGCAACCTCAATAACCGTGAGAACGTCATTGTTTCTCTCCACCCACATAACGATCGTGGTACTGGTGTTGCTGCAGCAGAGCTTGGTTATTTAGCTGGAGCAGATCGCATCGAAGGAACTCTCTTCGGCAATGGTGAACGCACCGGCAATGTCTGCCTTGTAACGCTCGGCATGAACTTGGTATCTCACGGAATTGATCCACATATCGATTTCAGCGATATCGATGAGATTCGCCGCACCGTTGAGTATGGCAACCAACTTCGCGTTCCAGAGCGCCATCCTTACGGCGGAGACCTTGTCTTCACCGCCTTCTCGGGTTCACATCAAGATGCCATTAAGAAGGGCTTCGAACATCTAGAGCGTGATGCCAAGGCTGCTGGAAAGACAGTTGATGAACACACGTGGGCTGTTCCGTACTTGCCGATTGATCCAAAAGATATTGGTCGCACCTACGAAGCAGTTATTCGCGTTAATTCGCAATCCGGTAAGGGTGGAGTTGCTTACTTGATGAAGAATGAACATCATCTTGATCTTCCACGTCGCCACCAGATTGAATTCTCAAAGATTGTGCAGGCAAAGACAGATAACGAAGGCGGAGAAGTAACTCCAGAAGCGCTCTGGGAAATCTTCGAAGATGAATATCTGCCAACTGAATCAGCTCCTTGGGGACGTTTCCGCCTTAAGGGAATGTCGCAGACATCTGTGATGGGCGAAGATGTTCAGTTAACTGTAAAGCTGACCGATCGCGGTGAAGCTGTTGAGTTAGCAGGAACTGGCAACGGACCAATTGCGGCCTTCTGCAACGTATTGCAGAACTACGGTGTTGATGTGCGCGTTCTTGATTTCCACGAGCATGCGCTCTCTTCAGGTGGAGATGCAACTGCTGCTGCCTACCTTGAGTGCGCAATTGCCGGAGATGTCTTCTGGGGAGTCGGAATCGACCCTAATACAACTACTGCTTCACTCAAAGCGGTCGTGTCTGCAATCAATCGCGCTATTCGCTAACTATCGTACGCAGTATGTCTGCGCCCCGTTCATCGCTCTATCGCGATGAAGCCATCATCTTGCGCACGCAAAAGCTAGGCGAAGCAGATCGCATCATCACTCTGCTCACCAAAGATCATGGACGTATCCGTGGTGTTGCAAAGGGAGTTCGCCGCACCATGTCTAAGTTTGGCGCACGCCTTGAACCAGGTAGCCACGTTGATATCCAGATGCATGCGGGCAAGACCTTTGACACCATCACACAGGTTGAAGCCATTATGAATTACGGTGAAGCACTTACCGATGATTATCAGCGCTGGACAATTGCACATGCTATCCTCGAAACAGCAGAGCGCTTCACGCAACAAGAGCAAGAGCCAGCGCCGCAAGAATTTCAATTAGTTGTTGGCGGAATGCGCGCACTCGCTGAGAATCGCTATGACTCAAGTTTAATTCTTGATGCATTCTTGCTCCGCTCACTCTCCATTGGTGGATACGAGCCATCAATGACTGCATGCTCTCGTTGCGAAAAGCCTGGGCCACATCGCTACTTCTCATTAGTTGGTGGCGGATCGGTCTGCATGGATTGCCGGCCATCGGCTTCGGCAACTGCAACACCTGAAGCTTTGGCCCTGATGCAGGCGCTGCTATCTGGTGATTGGGATTTTGCGCAAAATAGCGAATTACGCCATCGCCGAGAGGCTAGTGGTTTGGTAACTGCTTACCTACAATGGCACCTTGAACGTGGCTTAAGAAGTTTGCCGATGGTGGAGAGGGCTTAACAACAAAGCTGATGGCTAAGAAGATTGAAATTCCCCAACACATCGCGATAGTGATGGATGGAAATGGGCGTTGGGCGAAAGAGCGCGGATTACCCCGCACTGCCGGACATGAAGCTGGCGAGAAGGTGCTCTTCGATATCGTTGAAGCAGCTATCGAATTCGGCGTTAAAGAGATCAGCGCCTACGCTTTCTCAACTGAGAATTGGAAGCGCAGCCCAGAAGAGGTCAAGTTCCTCATGGGTTATAGCCGCGAAATGTTACGTACCCGTCGCGATCGCCTCAATGAGATGGGCGTAAAGATCAATTGGTTGGGTCGTCCGCAACGTCTTTGGAAATCAGTAATTGCAGAGCTAGAAGAGGCAGAAGAGTTAACTAAGAAGAATAAAAAGCTCACCCTCAATATGTGCGTCAACTACGGCGGCCGAGCCGAGATTGTTGATGCTGCAACAGCGCTTGCTCGTGATGTGAAGCGCGGCAAGGTCAAAGCAGATTCGATTAACGAGAAGACTCTTGAAAAGTATCTGTATTCACCAAAGATGCGCGATGTCGATATGTTCCTGCGTTCATCAGGCGAGCAGCGCACCAGCAACTTCTTACCGTGGCAATCTTCATATGCAGAGTTCGTCTTTATGGATGTCTTATGGCCAGATATGACGCCAAAGATGTTGTGGAAAGCTATCGAGATTTATTCAGCGAGAGAGCGCAGATTCGGTTCGGCCTAGTTGTTTTGGGCGTAGCTGACGTTAAGGGCTGCAGCAGTAAAGATCCAGATTTGGTAGGGGATGAGCGCAATTCCCACTTTGATGGATTGCGAGAATGTAATCGCCAGAAGTGGAATCGTAAGGATGGCTGTCGTAAAGAGCGAGACAGTGGCAGCCTTTAAATCATGGACTTCATAAAATAGGTATGACCAACGCAGCGCAAAGGCGACGCTGATTGCAAAGAGAACCAGCGATGTTGCAACCAAGACAGGGGAGGCTTTGCTAGCGATAACCCAGAGCGCGATTCCAATAACAATAAAGTTGTAGGGCCAGATCAAACCAAAAACAAAGCCGGGAGGTTGCCATGATGGTTGGTTAAGTGATTGATACCAACCATCTTGCTTATTCCAGTAATTAGCGCTGCCTGCATAAATGAGAACGAAAGCAATACCGATAACTGCGCTGATAGTTCTCCAGGTTGTCATGTAGCTAGTGTGCCAGTCTTAACACTTGGCGCAGAGACCAAAGATCTCCGCGGTGTGGCCCACTTCGCGAAAACCATGCTCTTCAGCCATGACTTTCGCCCATTTTTCAATGGCGCCACCCTCAATCTCAACGGTATCGCCGCAACCTTTACAGACTAAGTGATGATGATGCGCTTCTCCGCAGAGACGGTAGATAGCTTCGCCATCTTCGCGGCGCAGCACATCAACAATCTTGTCGTTCACCAGGCTCTGTAGAGCGCGATAAACAGTGGTCAGGCCAATACTCTCGCCTTCACGTTGCATCAGACGATAAACCTCTTGCGCGCTAGCAAAACCACCAGCGCGTTCTAGAGTACTTAAGACACGGGGATTAGAGCGGGACATTACTTGGCGTGGTCTTCTTTATCGTGGTGCTCATCTTCGTGCGCATGAGCGTCTTCATCGGCATGAGCACCTTCGTCATGATGTTCTTCATGAATCTCTGTGCCAGATCCATGGCTATGAGCATCACCGCTATGGAGATAGCTGACAAGAGCCCACATCACAAGAACTCCAAGTATCGTCGCCAAGATAGTAAAGCGAGATGAATGCTGTGAATGTGCTTCAGGCAAGATATGTGAAGTTGCTAGGTAGATAACGATTCCAGCAAATGCGGCCAAGTAAATGGCAATCAAGTTATCTCCGAGCGCAAGAGTTGCTCCGAGCGCTGCGCCACTTATACGTGCAATCGCATCGACGCCAAGTAGCCAGATTCCCTTCTTTCCCCACTTACCGCTCTTGATCAGAAATGAAACAGTGTTGAGGCCATCGCTAAATGCATGGACAAGGAGAGCGATAAAGACTGCGATTCCTAATTCTGAACTGACCTTAAATGCAACGCCGAGCGCCAGGCCATCAAGGAAAACGTGCCCACCCATCGCAAGTGCGCCGAGTGAACCCGCAACACTTGATGCGTGCTTGTGATCATGTCCGTAATCTGACTCTGCTGGTTCGTGTGAACCGAAGAGTTGCTCATAGAAGTGCAAGAGCAAGAAGCCAGCAATTAAAGCCACAGAGACGGCAGGCGCACCCAAAAGTTCGCTACTTCCCAATTCGAAAACTTCAGGAAGGAGATCAAAGGCGACCAGACCAAGCAGGAGACCTGCAGAAAGACCAAGTACTAAGTGCAGTCGATCCTTGGCTTTGATGGCGAGAAATCCACCTGCTGTTGTTGCAAGTGCGGTGATGGCGGCGAGGACTATGGCTGTATTCATGGTCAGAAGGTAGCACAAATGAAAATGATTTTCATTTCCATACCCCCGCCCCCTACCCTTGGGACCATGCTCGCCATCGCTCGTTTTCAGGTTCCGCTACAGGGCGCGGTGGATTTTCGCGCTGAACTTGAGGCGGTTAAGGCGGTGCTCTCGGAGGCGACCGGATTTAAATCAGGCTCCGTTGGCCAGAATCTTGATGAGCCGACGTTGTGGGTGCTGACTACTGAATGGGAGAACGTGGGTTCATATCGCAGAGCTTTAAGTTCAACGCGGGCAAAGTTGGAAGCGATCCCAGTGCTTGCTCGCGCGATCGATGAGCCCGGAGCCTACGAGTAAACTAAGCACACGATTGCAACGTCCGTTGTCATTCGCCGACAGCCAGCCGGATGGAGATAAGAAATGGCCGTAGACCGTCTAGAAAATATCGTTTCGCTATCAAAGCGTCGTGGATTTGTATTCCCTTCCTCTGAAATTTATGGAGGCTTGCGCGCTTCCTGGGATTACGGTCCCCTCGGAGTTGAACTTAAGAACAATGTAAAGCGCCAATGGTGGAAGTCCATGGTCATGGGTCGCGAAGATATTGTCGGGATCGATTCATCAGTAATTTTGGCGCGCGAAGTCTGGGAAGCATCTGGGCACGTTGCAACATTTAGCGATCCGCTTACCGAATGTACCGCGTGTAATAAGCGTTATCGCGCAGACCATCTTGAAGAAGCTTATGAAGCAAAGCATGGCAAGAAGTTGGCATCCCTTGCCGATATGAATTGCCCTGCTTGCGGCAATAAAGGCCAATTCACAACGCCAAAACAATTCTCAGGTTTGCTCAAAACCTTCCTTGGACCAGTTGAAGATGAATCAGGGCTTGCCTATCTTCGCCCAGAAACTGCGCAAGGAATCTTCATCAACTTTGATCAGGTACTAACTACCTCACGTAAAAAGCCACCATTTGGTATCGGCCAGATCGGTAAATCTTTCCGTAATGAAATTACTCCAGGAAACTTCATCTTCCGTACTCGTGAATTCGAGCAGATGGAGATGGAGTTCTTCGTAGTGCCTGGCACTGATGAAGAGTGGCATCAGTATTGGATTGATACCCGTCTTGCTTGGTATGTGGATTTGGGAATCAATCCTGATCGCCTACGTATTTATGATCATCCAAAAGAGAAGCTTTCACATTATTCAAAGCGCACTGCAGATATCGAATACAAATTTGAATTTGCCGGCACAGAATGGGGCGAGCTCGAAGGTATCGCTAACCGCACTGACTTTGACCTGAAGGCTCACTCAGCTGCCTCAGGTAAAGATCTTTCCTACTTTGATCAAGAGAAGAATGAGCGCTGGACACCGTATGTCATCGAACCTGCAGCAGGCGTTGATCGTTGCACTCTGACATTTATGATGGATGCATACACAGAAGATGAAGCTCCAAATGCTAAGGGCGAGATGGAAAAGCGTGCAGTGATGAAGCTTGATCACCGTTTGGCACCAGTTAAGGCCGCAGTTCTTCCACTTTCTCGTAACGCTGACCTTTCACCAAAGGCGCGTGATTTGGCAGCCCAGCTTCGCAAGAACTGGAATATTGATTTCGATGATTCAGGTGCTATCGGTCGTCGTTACCGTCGCCAAGATGAAATCGGAACTCCGTACTGCATCACCGTTGACTTTGAATCCCTCGAAGATCAAGCAGTGACAATCCGTGATCGCGACACTATGGCGCAAGAGCGAATTGCACTTGATCAAGTAGAAGCATGGTTAGCGCCACGTCTACTCGGCTGCTAGATCCACTTTCACTCCCGCTCAAAGATGGAGTTCATTTAGTAGATCCGCCAGTTGTCCTTGCCCCGATGGCTGGAATCACCAACTCTGCTTTTCGTAGGCTCTGTCGCGAACAAGGAGCGGGTCTCTTTGTCTCTGAGATGGTCACTGCGCGCGCACTATTAGAACGCATACCCGAAACGCTGCGCATGATTGAACCAGGCGAAGGTGAATGGCCGCGTTCTGTGCAGTTATATAGCGTGGATCCGCATCACATGGGAGAAGCGGTCAAGATGATTGGCCGTGAAAACTTGGCAGATCACATCGATATGAACTTTGGTTGCCCAGTTCCTAAAGTTACTCGCAAAGGTGGAGGCGCAGCGCTTCCTTTTAAGCGCAACTTATTCCGCGAAATTGTTAAAGCTGCAGTAGATAACGCAAAGCCTTTCGGAATTCCTGTCACAGTAAAGATGCGCATTGGTATTGATACCGATCACCACACCTATTTAGAGGCTGCTAAATCTGCAGCTGATTTAGGCGTTGCTTGGGTTGCACTGCATGCGCGTACTGCGCAGCAGATGTATGAAGGACAGGCGGATTGGTCTGCTATCAAGAACTTAGTTGAACATTTGAAACCAACGGGCGTGCCTGTACTCGGCAATGGTGATATCTGGTCGGGCGCTGATGGTGTGCGCATGGTTAAAGAGACAGGATGCGCTGGAGTTGTTGTCGGGCGTGGTTGCCTAGGAAGACCATGGTTATTTGCTGATTTAGTTGAATCATTTAGTGGAGGCGAGAAGAAGGTTCTGCCTACTTTGCACCAGGTCAGCGAAGTCATGTATCGCCATGGCGAACTCATTGTTGATTACTTTGAATCTGAAGATCGCGGCTGCCGCGATTTACGTAAACATATGGCTTGGTATCTCAAAGGATTCCGTGTCCATTCCGAACTTCGACGCCAATTTGGAATGGTGGGTTCTCTTAATGAGCTGCGTTCCTTGTTAAATCAGCTAGATGATCAGCCTTACCCAGTAGAGGTTGCTGAAAAACCTCGCGGCAGAACAAGTAGCGGGCGTCCTCCAACGCTGCCTGATGGTTGGCTCAATGACCCGGATGAAATGATTCATCTGGATGCTGAAGATATGTTCTCGGGCGGATAATGTTTAAACTCATTCGTCGTGTGATTTCGCTGATTTTGGCTATCGTCATTATCGTTCCAGGGTATGCACTTTTCATCACTTGGAAGAGCGCACATCACCCACCATTTCGAAACTCTGCTGATGTAATTGTTGTTCCCGGTGCTGCTCAACTCAATGGTGCGCCAGGTGAAGTTCTCTTAGCTCGACTAGAAGAGGCGAAGCAGTTACGCGATAAGGGTTATGCGCCGCTCATCATCACAGTAGGTGCCGGAGCGCCAGGAGATCGCACAACTGAAGCGGCAGCTGGAAAGTATTGGTTATCGCGACATGGTGTTCCCAAGGCAAAGATAATTTCGCTTCCGGTGGGACGTGACACCTTCACCCAGACCAAGGCATATATAGCCGAGATGAAAAAGCGAAATGTTTACAACGTCATCATCGCAACGGATGCGTATCACTGCGGTCGGTCAATGAGAATGGCTAATGACTTAGGCGCTGTCGCAACATGTTCACCTGCAAAGACTGGCCCAAATACTCTCGAGAAATCTCGCACTCGCTACTTCATTCGTGAATCCGGCGCTTATCTGGCCTACATCACCTTAGGTAGACGAGGAATTCATATCAGCGACCATCTGACCAATAGCGGGCTTGTAAGGTATGTGTATGACCGAGTTGGTTAAGGGATATAGCGCGCAAGATCAAGAGCGCTTTCTTGATGAACCGGCAAAACGCCCCGGACGCACAGAGTTTGTACGAGATCGCGCGCGCGTTATTCACTCTGCAGCGCTTCGACGCTTAGCAGCAAAGACTCAAGTCGCCGTTCCTTGGGAGAATGATTTTCAACGTACTCGTCTTTCGCACTCACTTGAGTGTGCACAGATTGGTCGCGAGCTAGGTGAATCACTTGGCGCAGATCCTGATCTTCTTGAAACGGCTTGCCTATCGCACGATATGGGCCACCCACCATTTGGCCATAACGGCGAAGAGGCTCTGGCGATTGTGGCTGAACCTTGTGGTGGCTTTGAAGGTAATGCGCAATCTTTCCGATTACTTACTCGCATTGAAGCAAAGACAGTTGATGCAAATAGCAAGAGCCTCGGCCTTAACTTAACGCGTGCATCTTTAGATGCAGCAACAAAATACCCATGGCCGCGTTCAGAAAATCCTCGCAAGTTTGGCGTCTATGACGATGACGTTGAGATTTTCAAATGGGTGCGAGCTGGAGCACCTGCTGGCCGTAAATGTATTGAGGCACAGATCATGGATTGGTCTGACGACTGCGCTTATTCAGTTCACGATTTAGAGGATGCCATCTTCGCTGGCCAGGTAACGGTAAAGAGCTTTGATACAGATTTCGATGTGCTCTATACCGAGATGGTCAAGAGTTATGGATCCGATGCCAGCAAAGATGAAGCTGCCTCAGCGTTAACGCGCTTGCAACAACTCTCGTGCTGGCCTAGCAACTTTGATCGCACCCATCGATCACTTGCTCGCCTGAAAGATTCCACCTCTCAGCTCATTGGACGTTTTGTTCTCGCAGCAGAACTTGAAACCCGCAAGGTTCATGGCGATGGCCCGCTTACTCGCTACAACGCAAATCTTGAGATTCCACGCGAGCAGAAGATTGAAGTAGATTTCTTAAAAGCAGTAGCAGGCCACTACCTCATCAACGCAGCTGCATCACAAGAACGTTATGCCAAGCAGCAGACTGTTATTCATGAACTAGTTGAGATGCTCTTTAGCGCAGCTCCAGCAGAGCTTGATCCCATCTTTGAAGATGATTGGAAGCTCGCAACTTCCGACTCTGAGAAGTTGCGCGTAGTGATTGACCAAATTGCCAGCCTGACAGACCCTGGTGCATATGCGCTCCATGCGCACCTTTCGAAGCGTCGCTAAGGTAGGAACATGAGCGGTCGCATTAAGGCAGATGACATTGTCTATGTCCGCGAGCATGCCCAAATCGATGAGGTAGTTACTGCAGCAGGCGTTGCTCTTAAGAACGCTGGTGGGGGACAGAAGAAGGGTTTGTGCCCATTCCATGATGAGAAATCACCTTCATTTCATGTAACTCCATCAAAGAATTACTACCACTGCTTTGGTTGTGGTGCCGGCGGTGATGTCATTGATTTCATGATGAAGACCGATCACTTGAGCTTTACCGAAACCATCGAACGTTTAGCATCACAAATTGGCTACACACTTCGTTATGAAGAAGGTGGCCCAACTCAGCCAACATCAAAGCGTTCTCGTTTATATGCAGCACATGTTGAGGCTGCAAAGTTCTATCGTGATCTGCTCAATTCATCTCCTGATGCAGCCCATGCGCGCGATTTACTTACCAAACGCGGCTTCGACAAGGCAGCCTGTGACACCTTTGCAGTTGGGTATGCACCCAATTCATGGTATGGCCTCACTAAACATTTACGTGCAGCTGGATTTACTATCGAAGAGTTAGAAGAAGCTGGTCTATCCAAGATGGGCGATCGCGGTCCTATCGATAAGTTCCGCAATCGCATTATGTGGCCAATTAAAGATATCTCTGGCGATATCGTGGGCTTTGGCGCTAGAAAGCTTGCCAGCGATGAGGAAGATCAGGGCCCTAAGTACTTAAATACCTCTGAGACTCCTATCTACAAGAAATCACAAGTTTTATATGGCCTTGATATGGCCAAGAAAGATATTGCCAAGAACCGCCAAGTGGTTGTTGTTGAAGGCTATACCGATGTAATGGCTTGTCATTTAGCGGGCATCACAACTGCTGTTGCCACCTGCGGCACAGCTTTTGGTGATGACCATATCCGTATTATTCGCAGATTACTTATGGATGCCGATACCTTCCGCGGTGAAGTTATCTTCACCTTCGATGGCGATGCGGCTGGTCAAAAAGCTGCCATGAAGGCATTTGGTGATGATCAGAAGTTTGTGACACAAACATTTGTGGCCGTTGAACCCGATGGTCTTGATCCATGCGACCTACGTCAACATAAAGGTGACTTAGCTCTGCGGGATTTGATTGCAAAGCGCGTTCCGCTCTTTGAGTTTGCGATTCGCACAGAGCTGAAGAAACATAACTTAGATACCGCCGAAGGACGCGTGAATGCGCTCAATACTGCAGCGCCTCTTGTTGCAGCTATTCGAGATAAATCACTTCGCCCTGAATATATAAAGTCTCTCGCCGGCTGGCTTGGCACAGAGATGGAAGTTGTCACCGCTGCAGTAAATACAGCGCTGAAGAAGGTAACTTCGCAACAACCTGTCGCGACACAATCCGGTAGCGATGATTCATGGCGCCCAAATCCAACTGAGCCAACCTTGATGCTTGAACGAGAAGTCTTAAAGGCAAAGTTACAGATGCCAGGGCTTATGACTGAGTGGAAGACTATTGAGGATGAGGCCTTTACTCACCCTGCAAATCGCGAATTGCGTCGCATCATCGACTCCTTTGGAATTGGGCCGATTCAACTAGAG